>Ga0255780_10000311_pt1 | contig 47585 bp, 44 predicted proteins | sample 071ome_32_FD_179978 | JGI IMG/M metagenome (GOLD analysis project Ga0255780, IMG submission 179978) | Coastal salt marsh microbial communities from the Groves Creek Marsh, Skidaway Island, Georgia - 071405AT metaG (version 2) | ecosystem: Environmental > Aquatic > Marine > Intertidal zone >... | reverse complement strand
CCTCCATGTTGTGAGAGTGATTTCAGAGCACCACGGAGGCAGCGTCAGTATTCAAAATGTGACGCAACCCGATGGGGTCAAAGTGACTGTTCGGCTCCCAATAGCAGATGAACCTCGCTCATCGGCTGAACCACCAGATCCCAACAGCTCGGAGCCTCCTCCCCCTCGAGAAATAATCAACTAGTCATCAATTGATCGTACGGACCGATCGGCCCTGACCTTCAACCAAAGCTGGACTCAGAAAGCCCTGAGGTAGCTGCCAGTCTCCAGCCATGGCGGCCTTACCTAGCATCGCGATGAGGCTAAACGTGAGGTCTCGATCAACCGTTAAATTCAAGGCTGGGTGAGCCTTCGACTTCAGGCTCAAAGTTAAACGCTCTTTGTTCATCTTGTAAGTCAATTCAAAGGCAAGCGGGGTATCTGCGGCGGCATCAATTTCAGCCTCTGCGTCGAATGGCTGACTAAAATCGGCCTTATCCAATGCTTTTTGGGCCTTCCAATCTCGAATTTCTGCTCGCTCTAGGTCGCCAGGCTGCGCGACGACATCAATGTCTCGATTGATGAATTCACCAAAAACTTTAAGCAAAAGCAGGGTATACCGCCGAGTCAGCCACACGGCGTGACGAAGTGCATCACCATTGCCAACCCGGAGCAATATCCGGTCTTGCTCTGGGTCGTATTTAGCTTGAATCTGATATTTCATCAATCATCCAACGGGTATCTAACGGGCTGCCACTAGAAGCGTCCTGCATCGATCTTGGGAGACGCCCGATCTATCAGCCGTAAAAGTCGATGCTCTTCGCCTCCGCATCACTCTCGCCCAACAATACAGCCAAGAGTGCGAAGTGCTGATGAGCACCGGAGAGTCCCTTCACACATTACCGTTAGTTTAGTGCCTTTTCGTCCCTTAGCGCCTCTCTCGCTTCAGTTAGGTCTGAATTTCCACCCTCAGCTCACAGCGTCCTCGCTTTCTCGGCCTCTGATCGACTCACACTCTTTGGGGCACCAGTCAAAATCAGTGCCTAACTGCGTGGCAAGGCCGCGTCACACGCGGCTCAACCGACACGCAGAAGATCATCTCCCATAACTCATGGCGTTAAGCCTCCGCCGCTGCTAGGGCGCACCTCAAACACCTCCAGCATTGCTGCGCGTTGGCGCTACAGAGGGGGAATCGCCTTCAAGCAAGATTCGTTACCGAGAGGCCCCATCAATCAGGGTCAAGGCTCGGACGCCGAAGAAAATGTTCGCGCCCATCGCGCACGAACGCCTTCTCAAACAACCGCACGGCACGGTTCATTGGCGGGACCGAGGCTCACGTCTTTCATACAGTCCTCTGACCTCTCAGTCGACCGCCTGCCTGTTAGACCGGTGCACCGTCACCAAATATCAATATTTTTTGATATATAGTTGAAACAACCCTCAGAATCCTTAAGATGAGCGCCTTTTACGCTCTGACCGAATCTTGAACGCGCCCTTTTTACATTCCGAACAGTTGGTTCAGCTCGCCAAAGCTTTGAGCGATCCCTTACGCGTCGAAGTTCTTCGACTATTGCGCCAAGATTCTTATGGTGTTCTTGAGCTCTGCAAGATTACCGACGCCGCGCAACCTGGCATGAGCCATCACCTTAGGATCCTAAGCCAAGCAGGTATTGTCGAGACTCGAAAAGAAGGCACATCGATCTTCTACCGTCGAACATCAACCGCACGCGCTGCAGAGTTTAGCGACCTAATTCAAGCAATGTTCAACGCCATTGATCGGGTCCCTTTATCGTCCGCAACCACGCAGCGCAAACTCGAAGTCCATGCAGACCGAAGTCAGCGTTCCGCTCAGTTTTTTGAGCGATGCCACGCTGAGCTACAAGACAATCAGGAGCTGATCACCGACTTCTCACACTATCAGGGCTGTGTTTCGGACCTTTTGAGTCATGAGAGCCTCGGTGAGCGGCGCTTAGCGCTGGAAATAGGATCTGGTGAAAGCCGGCTCATTGAGCAATTAAGCGAACGGTTTGACCACGTACTCAGCGTTGACAACTCCGAAGCGATGCTGAACGGCACTCGAGCCCTGTGTGAACGCCTGGGGCTTACCAACATTGCGTTCAAGCAGGCTGATTTTCTTTCCCTGCCTCCCGAGCACCCGGTCGATCTGCTTACGCTCAACATGGTCCTGCATCACGTCGCGTCTCCCGCAGCCTTTTTCGATTCGGCGCGACGCTGGTTGAGGAACGATGGACGACTGTTACTGATTGATCTTTGTCCCCACGATCAGGATTGGGCGAGAGACATCTGCGGTGATCAGTGGCTGGGCTTTGAGCCCGCTGACCTGACATCCTGGGCGAGCAATGCGGGATTGCAAACCAGCCAGACGGCTTACCTCGGTCTGAAGAACGGTTTTCAGATCCAAATCCACCTATTCCAACCTTTGAATATTGAATAAGGAACTCCTATGACAGATTACAAAGTTGCTGATATCGCGCTAGCTGACTTCGGCCGAGCAGAGATCCAACTCGCCGAGTGCGAAATGCCCGCTCTGATGCGTTTACGTGAAAAATATCGAGCAGAGCAGCCTCTTAAAGGCGCCAAGATTATGGGCTGCATTCATATGACTATCCAAACTGCCGTCCTGATCGAGACACTCACCGAGCTTGGCGCTGAAGTCCGTTGGTCTTCATGCAATATCTTCTCGACTCAAGATCATGCGGCAGCGGCCATCGCCGCCGCTGGCAACCCAGTCTTCGCCTGGAAAGGTCAAACAGAAGAAGAATTTTTCTGGTGTATCGAGCAAACCATTTTGAAAGATGGTCAACCTTGGGATGCCAACATGATCCTCGATGATGGCGGCGATCTGACCGAAATGGTACACAACCAATTCCCGGCCATGCTTGAAAAAATTCACGGTATCACCGAAGAGACCACCACAGGCGTGCATAGGCTGTACGACATGATGAAAAAGGGAGAACTCAAAGTCCCTGCAATCAACGTGAATGATTCAGTAACTAAATCAAAGAACGACAACAAGTACGGCTGTCGACACAGCTTGAACGACGCCATCAAACGCGCCACCGATATGCTGATGGCAGGCAAGCGCGCCTTGGTGATCGGGTATGGCGATGTAGGCAAGGGCTCCGCGCAAAGCTTGCGACAAGAAGGCATGATCGTACGTGTCACGGAAGTTGACCCGATTTGTGCCATGCAGGCCTGCATGGATGGCTATGAAGTGGTTTCCCCTTATATCGATGGCGTGAACGATGGCACATTGGAATCCATCGATACCCGACTCATGGCGAGTACCGACCTCATCGTGACTTGCACAGGTAACGTCAACGTGTGTGATGAGAATTTACTTCGGACTGTCGCCAAACACGCAATCGTTTGCAACATTGGTCATTTCGACACCGAAATCGACACGCAATTCATGCGGGAACACTGGCGCTGGGAAGAGGTCAAGCCGCAAGTCCACAAGATTTTCCGAAGTGATGACGCTGACGATTTTATTATCTTGCTCTCTGAAGGCCGCCTCGTGAATCTGGGTAACGCAACGGGACATCCTTCTCGTATCATGGATGGATCATTCGCCAACCAAGTACTGGCTCAGATGTATTTGTATGAACTGGCTTGGGCAGACCAGAGTCCATCACAGCGATCCCCGATCACGGTCGAAGTGTTGCCCAAGTCGCTTGATGAGGAAGTTGCGCGTTACATGGTTGAAGGCTTTGGTGGCACCATCACGCAACTCACGACCAAACAAGCGGATTACATTCAAGTCACGGTCGACGGTCCCTACAAGGGCGACGCCTACAAGTACTGATACAATCCTTCGAAACTGCCCTGGTTGGCTGATGTCGTCGCTTACCAGGGCATTCGTTTTTAAGGAACATGTATGCATCAAGCGCTCAGAGACCTTCTCAACCTTCTCGATCTAGAGCAGATCGACCGAGATCTCTTTCGAGGAAGGAGTCCGGATGAGGGTTGGCAAAGAGTGTACGGTGGGCAAGTCATTGGCCAAGCGCTCGTCGCCGCCTCCCGCACGGTTCCTGAACCAGAGCGCTTAGCGCACTCTCTTCATGGCTATTTTCTGCGTCCTGGCGACACGACGATTCCCATACTCTACGACGTCGACCGAATCCGAGATGGCAAAAGTTTCTCGACGCGCCGCGTCATTGCGATACAGCGGGGTCAGGCGATTTTTAGCATGGCGGCTTCCTTTCATGAGCCCGAACCTGGCCTGAGCCATCAGTTCTCTATGCCCCATGCACCGAGCCCTCAAAACTGTATCAGTGAGCAAGCCCTACTCGAGGAATACATCGAACACTACCCCGATGCAGCCGAGCACTTCGGTAAGAGAGCGAGGCCTATCGAAATGCGTTATGTCGACCCGGTGAGAGACCACGCGCCGGTGCCAATGCCGCCCCACCAACGGGTCTGGATTAAAACCGTCGATACCATGCCCGACGATCAGCGATTGAATCAATGTTTGCTCGCCTACGCGTCGGACATGACACTCATCGACACCAGTTATCGACCCCACGCGGTAAATTGGCGAGACCAAAATTTCCAGGTAGCCAGTCTCGATCACGCCATGTGGTTCCATCAAACCGTGCGAACCGACGAGTGGCTTTTGTATGATCAAGACAGTCCCTTCTCCGGGGGTGCAAGAGGATTCAGTCGCGGCGCCTTTTTTGACCAAAGCGGTCAACTCGTCGCATCATGCGCACAAGAAGGTTTGATCCGGCTGCATACATGAAAACTTGTTACATCGATCGCACAAGAGACTACTACCGGGCCCAGGGCTTTTCGACCGATTACACCTGGTCTCAGTATGACGAGACACCCTTCGCGACGCTTGGAAAACCGCTCAACGCGAGCCGTGTCACCTTGGTCACAACTGGCGTTGTGGAGGCCGACATACCCAAGCCCATTCGAACAGCGAAGCATTACGCCTTTTCAGATGTTCCGGAGGCATTCTTTACTGAAGAGTTATCGTGGGACAAAACCACCACGCACATGCGCGATCGGAGCAGTTATTTTCCCGTTGAGATCCTGAGGGCGCTCGAGGAAGAACAGTTCATTGGCGATATTGCCCCTAGATTTCACTTCGTCCCAACCGAATACAGTCAGCGTCTTACGATCGAGCAGGACGCACCCAGCATCGTTGGCGCTTGCCTTGAAGATGAAGTAGACATCGCCATTCTTATCCCGTTGTGACCCGTTTGTCATCAGACTGTCAGTTTGACAGCCAGAGCACTTGAGCAAGCCGGCATCACTACGGTGGTGATTGGCGCTGCACTGGACATCTTGGCGCGCTGCGGGACACCGAGAACGGTATACAACGATATGCCGCTTGGAAATCCACTGGGCAGACCCTTCGATCGCAGCATGCATCGAGAAACTTTGCGCCTAGCGCTGACCCTGGCGGTCGATGCGCAGGGTCCCGGGACCGTGTTTGAAACGCCTTTTGTGTGGGACGCATTAGATACCGATGAGACTTGGAAGCGTAACTTTTGCTACATCGATCCGGACACCCCTGAAAAGTATCTCGCAATGGGTGACGAAAACCGTCAGAGACGTCTAGACAATAAAGCCAAAGGACTTTTCCGCGAATAAAGTCTCACCGCTTGTCTAAAATCGCTTGCAGCGCGGTGACCGTACCCATGACTCCAGAAGTAATCGCAGGTTCAGGGGCGATCTGAAAAATAGGTGAGTGATGAGAGGGCACCGGCGCGCCCCCGCTCGCCTCTCGTGCGAAAGAATTTGGGGGCGTCCCGCCCACCGAGAAATATACGCTCGGTATGTAAGGGTCTTGCGTGAAAAAGGGGAAATCTTCTCCACCCATTCCCTCTCGTTCGTAAGTCGTCAAATAAGTCTCGCCCAACGTCTTTTTCCAGGCATCGTTCACGCGCGACGCCAGTGCCGGGTTATTCGCCGTCACGGGGACGCCACCCACCACTTCGACGACAGGCAGTCGATCCTCAGGCAAGCCCGCCGCTCGCCCGGTGTTCACGGCAATTCGTTCAATAGCGCTGAGCAACTTCCCGCGGGTTTCGGCTGAGTCCGAGCGCACTGTCAGCTCGAGCTTAGCCGATTCACCGATGACGTTTCTTTTGTTTCCCGCTCGAAAGACGCCAACCGTCACGACGCCTGGCTCACGCGGAGACAGCTCTCGAGCCACAATTGTCTGCAGCGCGAGGACAATCTGCGATGCGATCACCACTGGATCCTTACCCCGATGAGGGCTGGCCCCGTGAGCGCCAATGCCTGGCACAGTGATGTCAATCGAGTCTACTGCCGAATAAGCCGCACCCTCTGAAGCGTAGAGCTTACCCGCCTCAATCTCTGCAGACACGTGGAAAGCCAGCGCATAGTCTGGTGTCCCGAATTTTGCCCAGACCCCATCTTGCTTCATCGCTGCAGCACCTGACGTTTTCCACTCCTCGGCCGGTTGCGCCAACAGCATGAGCGTCCCCGACCACTCATCTCGATGATTTTTCATGTATCGCGCTGTACCCAGCAGCGACGTGATGTGTACGTCATGACCGCAGGCATGCATCACCGGCATGAGCTGACCGTCAACAGTTTCTTGCTCCACCTGTGACGCATAGGGCAACCCGGTTTCCTCCTTGACCGGTAGACCATCCATATCCGCGCGCATCATCACCAAAGGACCGGGGCCATTCGCTAGCAAAGCCACAACCCCAGTGCCGCCGATGCCGCGATGCACCTCGAATCCGAGGGACTGCAGTTCATCAGCGATTCTTGCAGCGGTCTTGAATTCCACGAAGGACAGTTCAGGATTTGCATGGAAATGCTCGAAGAGCGCAGACAGACGATCATCGTAATCGGCTTGAACTTCCGACTGCATCGATTCGAAGTCCGCAAAGGCGGCAGACCCAGCCAACCACATCAGGAGTCCCCTACAACTCAGCAAGAGCATCCGCTTTAACTTCTCTCTGCCAATGGCCGATTTATGGGTGAGTGGCATGGTCTTTCCTCTATTTACAGCTAGCCTTTTACAGCTAGCCTTTTACAGATAGCTTTTGCAGATAGCCTTAATGGCCAGCCCAACTACTTGAGCTTCAGAAGATCTCGATAACGCTCGCTCAGTTTCTGCTGACGCGTCTCCAGGTTGACCCATTCACCGTCAATCATGACTGCAGTGGGGGCTGAAGTGATTTCAATAGGATCGCCGTCCCAAAGCACCAAGTTAGCGACCTCCCCAACGGCCAGTCGCCCACCTTCGATGCCCCAGATCTCTGCCGGACCCGTTGTGATGGCCCTTAATGCTTGCTCCCAAGGAAGCCCGTTAGCCACCGCAACCCCTGCAGCTTGCGTTAAAGATCGAAACTCCGAGTAAGGTGTCGTTGACATAAACGCGAGCCGGACGCCAGCCCGATCGAGTATGGCCGCGGCATCGAGCCGAGCGCCCAGTCGATCGAACGATTCGGGCACGTTATCGAGCACATTCAGCAACACCGGGATATTCTTTTCCGCCAGCAGCGGCGCGAGGCGCCAGGCTTCAACACCACCTGAAATAATTAGACGCAGATCGGGAAATCGAGCGAGACTATCAACGACTTTTCGAATATCAGCAGCACGGTCCACATGGACCACCAGGGGCCGCTCCCCTTTGATCACTCTCACTAGCGCCTTCAGATCCCGCTCCTCCATTGAGAACGCGCGCAGCTTACTGGTGTTGTACTGCTTTTGATCACGCGAATAGCGCATGGCTTCGTCTAAATCCGCAAGGACCATTTGCAGCGCATTGCCTCGAGACCCACCCGCTACCTTTCGATTCCACTCTCGCAGGTAGAGATGCTGCGCAAGGCTTGGGATTTTGACAAATCCATCACCCTGAACAAATCGAACCATAGCGCTTTCGCCAGCAAAATTGGCATCACCCGCGCTGGGTACAATCACACCGTGTGTCACACCATCGTTCGGCGCCACTGGAATCATGGATGATGCTTCATTGAGCGAGCGCCAAACTTCGAAGCCTGCGGCATTTGGATCCCCTTCAACTTCACCATCGTTCGAAGTACCAAGCCCCGAAACATCAGCCAGCCCTACGCTGGTTCCTGAATCGATATACCCGGCAGTGATCACGAGCCCTTCTGCGTCGAAAGCGCTCGCGGAAGGCGCCTCAAGGCCGAGCCCTATGGAAACAATCCGGCCCTCTTGAACCCACACGTCTACCCGCTCTCCTTTAGATCCGTTGGGTCCTGGGAGATGCACACCGCGTATCAGCAGGTCCTGTGCAAGCACAGGAAATGCAACCATCAGCGTGAGCAGAAGAAGCATACATTCGCGTCTTAACGATTGATTCATTTCAAGACCTCCTCTCGATGATCGAGCTCGAAATCGGTAATAGGTCGCATGGCGGCCGCCCGGTCAAACTGAACCACACCATCGACTCTAACTTGCATTGCTTCGGCATAAACGCTGAGCGGGTTGCTCGACCAGACCACAATATCCGCCATCTTACCGACCGCTAATGTGCCCGTTTGATCGAGGATACCCAGTGCCTTTGCAGGATTCTTAGTCAACCAGGTTATCGCCTGCGAATCGCTGATTTCCAGACCCAAGCGTCGCCCCGCAGCGAGCGCTTTGGCCGCCTCTTGATTCAATCGCTGGATGCCATTGGGGGAATCAGAGTGAACGATCGCGCAAGCGCCTGCGGCGTGCACCATTGGAATGTTGGCGGTCACACCATCAAATGATTCGAGCTTAAAGCGCCACCAGTCAGCCCACATCGCTGAACACACATTGTTTTCAGCCAACAGATCGCCAATTTTGTAAGCCTCAACCGCATGATGGAATGCCGTGACTTGATAGCCAAATTCCTTACTCAAATCGATGATTTGGGCCATTTCATCCGCACGATAGCAGTGGTTGTGCACTAAGATATCGCCATCAAGAACACCGACTAACGTTTCCATTTGTAGATTGCGCTTGGGCGGTTTCGGCGGTTTGGCCGAGCCCTTCGACTCAGACTTGTTATCTTCGTCCACATCGTCTGACGCCGCCTTGGCTTCAAACGCCGCTCGCTCTGTCTCATAGTCAGCCCAAGCCTGACGATATTCCACCGCCTCAATCCAGGCTTTACGGTAACCCGCAAAATTACCCATGCGGGTGGCGGGGGATCGCCCTTTACTGCCGTACACGCGCTTAGGATTTTCACCGCAGGCCATCTTGAGTCCGTACGGCGCACCCGGAAATTTCATCCCCTGCACGGTGCGCGACCAGACATTTTTTAAGGTCACGCTTCGACCACCAAAAAGGTTGGCCGAACCCGGCAGAATTTGTAGTGCGGTGACGCCCCCTGCCAGCGCAAGAGGAAACTGTGGATCCTGTGGCCACACGCTGTGCTCTGCCCAAACCTCAGCCGTCACCGGGGCTGTGCCCTCATTCCCATCGCTATGCGCTCGATACCCGGGCGCGGGGTAATCCCCCAGATGGCTATGCACATCAATGATGCCGGGCGTCACGTATTGATCGCCCACGTCGATGACCTCAATGCCCTCCGGGATCGCTGTCAGATCGGTGCCCACCGATTGAATTAAACCGTTTTCAACCAAAAGCCAGCCACTGAACCAACCCTGCCCTTCACCGACATCGATAGCCCGACTGACCAGGACATAAGGACTGTGTGCTTTCGCCTCATAAGTTGACGGATAAGGTGTTTGCGAGAAAGCGAGCGTCGACCAAACCCCTGCAAGCGTTAGCAAAAGTAACCGTTTCATAAGCCATCCTCCTTTCTGCACACTAACATGAAAACAAGTTGCAGCGAGCACGACAGGCAAGCGCCATCAGTACCTCTAATCCAATCAAATCGTTCTCGCTAATCTTGCCAGCGCGACTGTACATCGGTGCAATGCCCTCCCATAATGCTCCTTTTTTTTCGCCGGGCCTCATTCGAGAGCCCAACATAATCACCAAGAGTCACCAGGGGGTTCGCTTGTCAACTCAGCGTGCAGAAAAACTGGCCACAGTTGAAGCCATTTCAGAGGGGCTAGCGTCGCTCAACTACATTTCCAACTTGAAAATCTCCACTGCGGTGTTTCTCGCGCACCATCTCGATAAGCCCGTGCTGATCGAAGGTCCGCCTGGAGTAGGCAAAACTGAGCTCGCGAAAAGCGTGGCTGCCTTGCTCAACATGGAATGTGTGCGTCTTCAGTGTTACGAGGGCCTCGATGAATCGAAAGCGATTTACGAGTGGAAGTACGGCAAACAGTTACTCTACACGCAAGTGTTAAAAGAAACCTTGGGAGAGATCCTCGAGGGCGCGAAGGGCCTGTCTGAATCAGTGGCTAAGCTCCATGAATTTGGAGATGTGTTTTTCTCAGAAGAGTTCCTCGAGCCTCGACCGCTTCTCAAGGCCCTAAAAAATCAAGAGGGTTGCGTACTCTTAATCGACGAAGTCGATAAAAGCGATTATGAGTTCGAATCTCTGTTACTCGAAATGCTGTCCGATTATCAGCTGTCCATTCCGGAGATTGGGACCATTCAAGCCAATCCGGATCACAAGCCACTGGTTTTCCTAACCAGTAACAATACACGTGAAATCAGTGACGCCCTTAAGCGCCGATGCCTTCATTTGTACATCCCGTTCCCAGATGCGGACCTTGAAACGGCCATAGTTCATGCGCGAGTGCCCGACGTTCCGATGCAATTGAGGGATCAATTAGTGGCTTTCGTCCAAGCGCTTCGAGACCTAGACCTTAAAAAAGTCCCTGCCATCAGCGAGACAATTGACTGGGCCAAAACCTTATTACTCCTTCACTCCGAGTCATTAGACCAGGACCTTGTTCGGCAAACACTCAACGTGATCCTGAAGTTTCAAGAGGACATTGAAGCCGTCGAGGCCGAGCTACCGATGCTGACTAACAAAGCGATCAAGCGCGACTGATGGAAAAAACGCTGGTCGACTTCGTCAAGGTTCTGCGCACCGCAGAGGTTCAGGTGTCCCCCGCGGAGACGCTGGATGCGATGTCTGCCCTGCCAATCGTCGGTTACGAGGATCGAACACTCTTCAAGAACGCTCTGTCGATTCTGCTTTCTAAAAATCCGGAGGAAAAGGAAGCGTTCGACACCTGCTTCGACCGTTTTTTTACAGCTGAGGACCTTCAATCACTGAGTGACGCCGGGGATTTCTTCGATCCCTCGCAGTTCGATGATGAGGGATCAGAAGGGTTTGATGAGTCATCGGAGCAAAAGCAAAGCGGCGGTGACCGATCGCAACGCGGGCAAGGCGGTGGTGGTGGAGGCGGAGCCTCCGAAGAGGCGGAAGCGCAATCGGATGACGCCTTTGATGATTCCATGCAGCCGGCCTCGGCACTTGGTCAACTGTTGCTAAACGGTTCTCGCAGCGAGCAGATGGTAGCGCTGGCTGAAGCCGGCCGAGAGGCTGAAGTGAATCAAATCGTCGTCTTCACTCAAAAAGGCTTGTACACCCGAAAAATCATGGAAGCCATGGGGCTTAAGGGTCTCCAAGAGGAAATTTCTGAACTTCAGCAAGCAGGCGGACAGCCACGGCTTGGTCTCGCTGGCCGGCTAAAGCGCGCGCGCGACTTGCTGAGGGACCAGGTTAGGGATTATGTCGAGCGCCAATTCCTCCTCCACGCCGACGAGCATGGCAAGCAACTTCGAGAAGAACTCCTTAAGAAAGTCAAACTGAGCAACCTTGAAAAAAGAAATTTCAAAGATGTTCAAGAAATCGTTTTTAAGATGGCCAAAAAGCTGATTGCCATTCATTCAAAGCGCCGTAAAACCTACCGAAGGGGTCAGATCGACATTCGCAAAACCCTGCGGAAGAACATGCAGTACGATGGCAATTTATTTGACCTTAGATGGAAGTCCTCCAAAGTCGATCGCCCGAAGGTGATGTGCATTTGTGATTGCAGTGGATCGGTGAGCAATTATTCTCGATTCTTGCTGATGTTTCTCTATAGCCTCGCAGAAATCATTCCCAAAGTACGGTCATTCGCCTTTTCATCTGACTTAGGTGAAGTCACCGACATTTTCCAAAGAAGCAATCTTGAAGACGCTATGGCGAAAACTATGCGCGATTATGGCAACGGCTCAACCGACTACGGCCAAATGCTCATGGACTTCAAACGACGATGCATGGATGACGTCAACAACAAAACCACCATCATCATCTTGGGCGACGCCAGAAACAATTATGGGGACCCAAAAAGCGAGATTCTTCGAGAAATGTATGAGAAATCTAAGCGGGTGATTTGGTTAAACCCTGAGCCCCGTTCAAATTGGACCGTGGGTGATGCAGAGATGAAGAAGTATGCGCCCAATTGCCATCAGTCCGAGGTCTGTAATTCGCTTACCCATTTAGAGCGAGTCGTGGCCAACCTCCTTAAGTACACGGTTTAAGAGTACACGGTTTAAGCTCACAAGCCTGAAACCAAAAGGCCATAGCGCCTTGACCGCGCGTGCTAGAATCCCCGCGACATTTCAGACGCCTTTGGCACTTATGCGCACATTCCTTCTTTTGACCTTCGCTGTCTCATTCATTACCACGTCTAACCTCACCTTTGCTTCTGCGGTTGATGCTGAAACGCAATCTGCTTCGATCGCACTCGCGCAAGAGCCACCTCAACTGAATGGCATGAAAGCGACGGACCAAGTATCGATCCAAGTACTCAGCCACGTGATGGAGGGTCTCACACGGTATGACCGACGCGGCATGCTGTCCCCTGGGGTTGCGCTTCGTTGGGAAATCAGCGACGAAAAGGCGACTTTTTGGCTCAGAGACAACGCCAGGTGGAGCAACGGCGATCCAGTCACTGCTCACGATTTCGTGTTTGCTTGGCGCACAGTGGTCACTCCCAGCACGGCTTCGGAGTACGCCTTTATCTTGTACCCAATCAAGCATGCCGAGGCCATCAATCGAGGCGAGCGTCCTGCCACCGATCTCGGTGTTCGAGCCCTTGATGATTTCACGCTGGAGGTCGAACTTGAGCGTCCAACGGCCTATTTCCTGAAACTCACGGCCTTTGTGAGCTACTTTCCCGTGCAAGAGGCGTTCTACCAATCAACTCAAGGAGCCTATGGCGCAGATGCCGACAAATTGCTTTACAACGGGGCCTTCAGAATCAGTAATTGGGTGCATAGCGCCTCACTCACCATGCTTAAAAATGAGCGCTACTGGGACCGAGACGCTATCTTTTTGAACAAGTTAGATCATGCCTATATCACCGCCGACACCCGTGCGCGGCTAAATTTATATGTCGACGATGAGATCGCCTTCACGAGGATTGATGGTGAAACGTACAAAGATGCGCTCGCCAATAAACTGAGGATTAGAAATTTCGTGACCGGCAGCGTCTTCTTTCTTGAATTCAATCACCGCACCGGGCGTGTGACCGACAATCTCAATCTCAGGCGAGCGCTTCTGGCCGCGTTTGACCCTGAGGAGTTCGTCAATCGAGTACTGCAAATGCCGGGCAATCTGCCGGGAAGGAGTCTCTTTCCAGTCTGGCTTCAAGGTGTTGAAGGTAAGTTTCGAGATGAGTTTCCCGCGAGCGAACGGACGCCAAATATTGACGAGGCCAAAGCCTACTTGGAGGCAGCGAAAAAAGAGCTGGGCCTCGATGAAATCCCGCCGCTGGCTTTACTTGTCTCCGACAGTCCCACCGCCACCAAACAAGCGGAATACTTGCAGGGTCTCTACAAGTCTAAGCTTGGACTTGATATTCGTATCGACGTTCAGACCTTTAAGCAGCGCCTAGCCAAGATGACGGCAGGCGAATTCGATATCGTCGGTGCCGGCTGGGGACCAGACTTCGACGACATCATGACTTTTGGAGATTTATTCGCTAGTTGGAATTTGAACAATCGAGGCCGATACAGCAATGCCAATTATGACGAAGCTGTGCGCACCACGATGAACTCAACTGACCCAGCCATAAGAATGCAAGCCATGGCGGCGGTGCAGAAAATTGTCGAGGAGGATGTGGTGATCGTGCCCCTTTACGAGCAGGGTGTGATCTACCTCCTTCATCCCAAACTGCGCGGGGTGCGGCGCACGGTTGTCGGCGGCGATCCCGACTTCACTTACGCTCGAGTTGTGCCGTAAATCAACATGGGCCGATACATTCTCGAAAGGCTTATCGGGGGCATCATCACCGTTTGGTTTATCGCGACGGCCACCTTTTTCGCCATGCACGCCGTGCCAGGCGATCCTCTAATGAACGAGAAAGCCGCGACGCCAGAGATTCGAGCCAATCTCGCGAGACAATACGGCTTGGATCGACCACTGGCCGAGCAGTACTTACTGTTTTTGAGCAACATGGCGAAAGGTGATTTTGGGATTTCATTCACGCAACAAAATCGTCGCGTTAATGACATCATCAAAGATCACTTTCCGGTCTCGGCCCTGCTTGGCGTCCTCGCCATCACTATCGCGGCCGCGGGGGGCGTGGTCTGGGGCGCCATTACAGCGCTCTACAGAAATCGGCTACCCGATATCATCATTATGTCGCTCGTCATCCTCTGTATTTCAGTCCCCAGTTTCGTTTTCGCTGCGCTGGGGCAGTTAGCGCTTGTTGGCCTAAACCAATGGTTCGGGGTGTCTGTGCTCCCTGTTGCCGGCTGGGGCACCTTGGCGCACATGCTCATGCCCGCTTTGGTACTGGGTCTGGGGACCATGGCACTGCTGACACGGCTGATGCGCTCATCGATGCTCGACGTTATCAATGAAGACTATGTGAGAACCGCTAAAGCCAAAGGGTTGAGCAAAACGCGAATCTTCACACATCACCAACTGAGGAATGCCATATTGCCTGTAGTGACCGTGCTTGGACCGCAAGTCGCAGCCATTACCACCGGCGGCTTTGTGGTAGAAATGATCTTCGCAATCCCTGGCTTAGGGCGCTATTTCGTTCAGGCTGTTCAGCAATTGGACTACACCGTGATTATGGGGACCACCGTCTTTTACGGCGCTTTTTTGGTGCTGATGGTCATAGTGGTGGACATCCTTTATGGATTCATTGATCCGCGAGTTAGGTTGCGATGAGTTTAGATCACACGAACTCGCTTGATTTCAGCTGGGCGCAGCATCGCGCTGATCGAGAGCGGATTGCTCGGCCCTCTTTGTCCTACTGGCAAGATGCCTGGCAACGCCTGAAGCAAAATAAGCGTGCCCTGATATCTCTCTACCTGGTGCTAGCCCTTGGCGTCTTTACCCTGATTGGTCCGCTACTCTGGACCATTGACCCGAGCCAGCAAGACCTTAATCAAATCTCGCAAGCGCCCGCCCTCGCCAAAACCGCGGTTCTGGTTGAAGACCGCTCATCCTGGGTCGTCCCCATCGATCAAAATCATCCTGAAGTGCCTCTTGGTTATCCTGACACGCTCGATCCCGTGGGCGAGCTTCAGACCGAGGGTGATCCCACCATTCATTACGTCCGTCTGACTTGGCGTCCAGTCGTTGACGCTGGCGGATACGCGATCTACCGAAACACCTCTGCCCCTGAAGGCCTCGTTAATCTGGGTTTGCCCCTCGCCACATTGAACGGTGGCAACTTGGTAGGTTTTGAAGATCGGCTGAACCTAAAGAGCGAGCCCTATTATTATTCCATTGTCACGACCGACGGCTACGACGAATTCGAAGCCGTGAGCACGATCATTGTGACGCCGCGCCAGTCGATCAAACGCAGTGAAGCCATCGATCGGGGTCTTGTCAGCGCGGATTCTGCCGAGATTGGCGGCGAAGTGACCTTATCGTTCCATCCCTTTGGCACTGACTACCTCGGTCGAGATATGCTCGCTCGATTAATGGAGGGCGCGCGGGTCTCTTTGTTCATTGGCCTGGTTGCACCGCTGATTTACGTGTTCATCGGCATCATTTACGGTGGCTTTGCCGGATATTTCGGCGGGCACCTTGATCAGGTTTTGATGCGATTTGCTGACTTCGTTGTGGCCCTCCCTTTCCTGCTCTTTATGATCCTCTTCAAGATTGCGTTTGGTATCGGCCCTGGTGAAAACGGGATATTTCCCATGCTGCTCGCACTGATTCTTCTACTCTGGCCGGCCACTGCTCGTCTCGTCCGCGGTCAAGTGCTGCAAATTAGGGAACAAGGCTACATTGAGGCAGCGCGCCTGCTTGGCGCAAGCCCCAGCTACATTATCTTCAGACACATCCTTCCTAACACAGTCGGGGTGATACTGGTGACCCTCACCTTTGCCGTGCCCTCGGCGATCTTCACCGAGGCTTTTCTGTCCTTTATTGGCATGGGCGTCGCGCCGCCAACCCCGTCTTGGGGCTCGATGTGTAATGAGGGAGTCAAAACCATGCTGAGCCACCCTCATGAACTCTTTTTCCCCGCACTTTTCATCAGCATCACCGTGCTCGCCTTCAACCTACTCGGCGATGGTCTGAGCGAAGCGCTCGATTCCAAGATGAGAGCGCGAGGCTAGCTATGGCCCTCCTTCGCATTCAAAATCTAGCGGTTGAGTTCGAAACCTACGGCGGCACCGTACAAGCGGTTCGAGGCGTCTCGTTCGAGGTTGATCCTGGCCAGACACTCGCTATCGTAGGCGAATCAGGTTGCGGAAAATCCGTCACGGTTCAGGCCCTTATGGATCTGATTCCAAGGCCGCCCGGACGAATAAGATCTGGTGAGGCTTGGTTCGAGGGCCAGGACCTTTTCCAGCTCTCAGATGCTGAACGTAGCCAATTTCGGGGTCGGGATATTGGCATGATTTTCCAGGACCCGATGACCTCGCTTAATCCCACCATGACGATTGGCAAACAAATCGCCGAGCCCCTCAAGGTGCATCGGGGTTTATCAGAGGCTGCTGCCCTCCAGACTGCGGTTGATCTTTTGAAAAAGGCCAATATTCCAGAGGCCGAGCGACGGGCCAGCCAATACCCTTTCGAATTTTCGGGCGGCATGCTCCAAAGAGCGATGATCGCTCAGGCAATGGCCTGCGATCCAAAGCTCCTCATCGCCGACGAACCGACCACGGCACTTGACGTCACTATCCAAGCCCAGATCTTGGCGCTCATGTCGGAGCTGAAAGAACGACTCGGTATGTCCATCATACTGATTACTCATGATTTAGCCGTGGTCGCAAAAATGGCCGATACGGTGTGCGTTATGTATGCGGGTCAAATCGTCGAACGAGGCACCGCAGAGGATGTGTTCTACAGAAGCCGACATCCTTACACCCTGGGTTTGAAACAAGCCATGCCCTCTCGCGCCTTGTCTCGAGATCAAGCGCTGTCCCCCATCCCCGGCTCACCGCCAGATCTCTTTGCGCCGCCACCGGGATGTGGCTACGCCGCGCGTTGCCCCCACGCAATGACCGTGTGTCTGCAACAAGAGCCTCCTGAATGGCGCGATCCAAGTGGATCGGGTCACGCCGCCAAATGTTGGTTACAACATCCTGAAGCGCCCCAAGTCGAGGGGCTAGATCAACGGATCCACGCACTTGAGGTCAAAGAGTGATTCGCACCGAGCAACTAAGAAAATTCTTCGATATGGGACGAGGGCGTCGACTCCACGCGGTAGATGGCGTGACCCTAAAGATCGAAGCCAATGAAATTTTAGGTCTCGTCGGCGAGAGCGGCTCTGGGAAGTCCACGTTTGGAAAGACGCTCATCGGCCTCCATGAACGAACAAGTGGCGAGGCTTTCTTAGGTGAAGACCGACTCCCGGCTAAATTCTCCGCATCGGACCACTTGCGCTTCTCAAAGTCCATGCAGATGATTTTTCAAGATCCTTATGCCTCTTTGAACCCCAGGATGACAGTTCTTGATATCGTCGGTGAAGGCCTCTCGATTCGAGGCGAGCGCGCCAGCTCCGTGCGTGATCGGGTCGCGGACTGGCTTGAGCGGGTGGGTCTTAATGCAGACCATATGTCTCGCTACCCGCACGAATTCTCTGGTGGTCAGCGGCAGCGCATTGGTATTGCACGGGCCATGATTATTGAGCCTCAGTTCGTCGTTTGCGACGAACCCATCTCTGCACTCGATGTATCCGTTCAAGCCCAGGTGATCAATCTGCTTGATGACCTAAAAAAATCCATGGGACTGACCCTGCTTTTCATTGCTCATGATCTATCGATGGTGCGCTATGTGTCGGATCGAATGGCGGTGATGTACATGGGCGTGATCGTCGAATCGGGGCCTTCAGATGAGGTGTTCTTCAATCCTCTACACCCTTACACCCAATTTCTGATCGAGGCGAACCCAGAACCCGATCCGGCCTCAGAAAGAGCCAAGCCTTTCTCGAGGTTAACAGGCGAGATATCCTCACCCGTGGACATTAAGCCAGGGTGTCGTTTTGCTGATCGGTGTCCCAAGGCGTCTAGCGTCTGTCGTGAGGAAACCCCACCCCTCAAATTAGTCGACGGGACCCGGTCTAGCGCGACCCGGTCTATCGCGACCCGGTCTATCGCCTGCCACCACGCCTAGCCGAAGTCTTACGCTGGCCAATACCTAACCTGTCTTTTCAACCATCCTCAAAATTGAAGTCTCAGTGGTGACTGATTCGATCTCAGCGAGCGGCACCCAAGCCAAGTCGTGAGATTCGTGACTGACTTTGAACGGCTCGTCTCGCGACGTCTCGAAAAGGTATCGAACATCATAGTGATCGTGCTCAGGTTCATTGCCGCGAGCAGGAATTCGGTGAATATCCAGATCAAAGATCTCCAGACTCACCAATTGCAACGACTTCAACCCGGATTCCTCAAGCGCTTCTCGAGTCGCCACTCTCACCGTGTTGCCATCTCCGTCTGCATGCCCGCCGAGCTGTAGCCATCGGTCCAACTTTTTGTGGTGTGTCAGCAAGCAATGTTTGTGCGGTCCATCGATGATCCAGGCGGACCCTGTGACATGCCCCTCGAGCAAGCTGCGCTTAAAACAATCCTCATGCCCGAGCACGAACCGCTTAAATACCTCGCCCACGCTCTGCTCCTCCGGATACCGCTGGAGGTAGCGATCGATCGCTTTAACCAACTGGGGACGCGACATAGCTAGGCCAGCCTTCGCATAGGATGAGCAGGTTTTTCATCGAAAAGTTCTACCAATCGTTCGGTCATGGCATCGCCAAGCTGCTCGGCATCCGTAATGGTCACGGCGTGCTGATAGTGATGGGTCACATCATGGCCGATACCAATGGCCACGAGCTCCACATCTGAATGGTTCTCTATCTGGTCGATGGCATATTTCAAATGTTGTTCTAGATAGTTACTTGGATTCACCAAGAGTGTACTGTTATCCACAGGCAGGCCGTCGGATATCACCATCAGAATTTTGCGGTCTTCAGGTCGCCCCTGGATCCTCGAGTGACTCCAAAGCAACGCTTCGCCGTCAATATTTTCCTTCAACAGTTCTTCGCGCATCATTAAGCCGAGGTTTCGTCTCGCACGCCGCCAAGGCATATCAGCGGCCTTGTAAATGATGTGCCGAATATCGTTTAAGCGTCCAGGCTGAGCTGGCTTTCCCTGCTGAAGCCAAAGCTCGCGCGATTGCCCACCTCGCCAGGCTTTGGTTGTGAAGCCCAGAATTTCGACCTTGACTGAGCAGCGCTCCAAAGTGCGACCCAAGATATCGGCACACATAGCGGCAATGCCGATCGAACGTCCGCGCATGGAACCCGAACTATCGATCAAGATTGAAACCACCGTATCGCGAAATTTAGTGTCTTTCTCTTGCTTGAAGGCCAGCGGAGAGAAGGGGTCAATGATGATGCTCGGCAACCGTGAGGTATCCAAGACCCCCTCTTCCAGATCGAAGTCCCAGCTCCTATTTTGTTGCGCCATCAGCTTGCGTTGCAGCCGATTGGCCAACTTGCTGATGATTATTTGCGAATTCTGTAGATGCTGATCTAGAACCCCACGAAGCCGGTCGAGCTCATCACTCTCGCAGAGTTCGTCTGCGAAAACGACCTCATCAAACTCGCTCGTAAAGGTCTTATATTCAAACGTCTTTGGTCGTGCCCAACTTTTCTCGCCTTGGGGATCCGGCGGCGCGCCCGACTCATCCTCTGAGCCTTCGGCATCAACGAGGTCCGCCGCGTCCATATCGACCGGCACTTCGCCCTCGATCGCATCAGACAAATCGCCTTCGCTACCGGAATCGTCTTCGCCCCCTTCATCGCTCGATTCAGTCTCTATCTCCTGATCTTGCTCCTCAAGGTCATCGGAGGCCCCTTGCTGATCTTCGTCTGCGTGATCATCGAGCAGGTCGAGCTGCGCCATAAGCGCCATCGCGAGATCACTAAACATCGCCTGATCAAATCGCTGCTCGGCATACTGATCAAGATCAACATCAATCTTTTCAGTTAGGTATTTTCGCCACGGAGACAGGATTCGATCAGCGGAAGGGGGCAGTTCAGCGTTAATCATCCGCTCTCTAATGAGCAGCCCGACAGCCGCGCCCAATGAGAAATCATCAAGCTCTGCCATCGTCGTAGCAGTCAACGTTTCCAAACTAGCGTCCAGTTGTGCGCTCAGATTGTCCTGCACACCTCGCATCAGATAGGAGCCGATCACTGCAAGACGCGCTTCTTCAACTGCGTCGAAGACCTCCTGGGCAACACCGCCATCCGGCCTTCGTTCAAGATGAGTTTGCGCGTCGTGAAAGCGTTCTTTGAGCGCAAATCGATCCGCGGTCCCTCGCAGGACCGCAAGCCCTTCTTCGCCGATACCCGGTTCGGGCGCGGGCAATCTCACCTTGCTGCCCTGCATGTAGGGTTTGCCTCGACCGAATGTCACCGACAATTCATCATTACCGGATATGGCTCGCATGGTCGAAGTGACCGCTTGGCGAAATACTTCGGTGGTGTCCTCCATCCGCCTGCCTGTCCCTACCTAGGCGCCCTGATTCAGGACAATACCCGCGCTGGATTCCGGCAGCTCTGTGCCCATACAACGCTGATAGTACTCAGCGATAATCGGGCGTTCGGTCTCATCACACTTATTCAAGAAGGTCAGCCTGAAAGCAAACCCAAGGTCGTTAAAAAGCGCTGCATTTTCAGCCCACATAATGACCGTTCTCGGTGACATGACAATCGATATGTCGCCATTGATGAATCCTTGGCGGGTGAGCGAAGCCACAGACACCATGTGCGACAGCGTTGATTTATCCATTGCGGGATGTTTGGCCGAAACGATATCGACCTCGCTCTCATGCGGCAGATAATTCAGCGTCGTCACGATGTTCCAACGATCCATCTGGCCTTGGTTAATCTGCTGGGTCCCGTGATAGAGACCGGTGGGATCTCCAAGGCCAATGGTGTTCGTCGTTGCAAACATCCTAAAACTTTCGTGCGGACTGATCACGCGGCTTTGATCGAGGAGCGTCAACTTACCCTCAACTTCCAACACCCGTTGGATCACGAACATCACATCCGGGCGTCCTGCGTCATATTCATCAAATACAATGGCACACGCCCTTTGGAGCGCCCAGGGCAGAAGACCTTCTTTAAACTCTGTCACCTGCTGCCCTTCTTTTAAGACAATGGCATCTTTACCCACCAAATCCATTCTGCTCACATGGGAATCAAGATTAATTCGAATACAGGGCCAATTCAGTCTCGCTGCGACCTGCTCGATGTGAGTCGATTTCCCCGTCCCGTGATAGCCCTGAACCATGCACCGTCGGTTGTGTGCAAAGCCTGCAAGAATCGCAAGCGTGGTCTCGGGATTAAACAAATAGCTGGGGTCAATATTGGGCACATGCTCTGAGGGTTCAGAGAATGCTGGCACCGCCATCTCAACTTCAAGTCCGAACAGTTCTTTGGCACTGACGGTTGTGTCTGGGATACCATTTCCGCCTAGGGCGCCTTTTTGCTTTGCCATGCGTGTACCTTACTACTGGTGTAAATCTTCTATTAAGGCAACCCATTGAAAAGAAAGCTTTTTTAGAAACCTTCCAACGGCCGCCTCCCGATCAGCAAGGATCGATAAGTGATGTCATCATTCCGAAAGCGCTCAAACTGCGCTTCTGCTACCTTTTCGGAAGTTTCCAATCACGAGAAGATTCAACTCCTGGCGCAATGATTCACACGACCGAGGCAAACAGCGGCCGATAAGGATACCATTAACCCCTCAAATTACCATGGTCACACGCCGCTCCCGCAGATCACCACAGGAGATACTCTATGCCCCTCATCTACCTTGTTCGCCATGGACAGGCCGCCGCCGGCTACTCAGAGGACCCCGATCCAGGTCTAGATGATCTTGGCCGCGCACAGGCTGAGGCTGCCTCCGAGACTCTTTTGACTGCAGGTCCCAAACGTATACTGTCCAGCCCGCTGAAAAGAGCGCAAGAAACTGCTCATCCCTACGCTCGAGCGATCGGAGAATCCGTGACTTTAGAATCGCGCGTCTCTGAAATTCCCTCACCCAACTTATCGGTGAGCGAACGGGGTGCTTGGCTTCAGGGCATTATGCAAGGCCAGTGGTCAAACCAAAGCGAAGCTTTACAGGCCTGGCAAGCGTCACTTGTTGATGTCTTAAAGGAAGCACAAGAGGACACAGTGATTTTCTCGCATTTTGTTGCAATCAATGCCTTGGTTTCTGCGGTGACCAAGGATGATCAGGTATTGGTCTTCAGGCCTGATAACGCCAGCATCACGACTTTCCAGGCAATCAACGGCGAGCTGGTGTTGGTCGCTAAAGGCGAGTCCCGTCTGACGGTCGTGAATTAGCGACCCTCGACGAAGGTTCGACTAGGCGCCGCAAAGCTTCAAATTCAAATCGCTCAAATGCTGCCAAGGGTCACCCGGCCACTGGCCTTTCGCCTGCCGATCAAGTTGAGACAACTCAACGAAAAGCCCTTTAAGCTGATCGAGATCAAGACGTCTCAAAGCTTTACCAACTAAAGGCTGCCGCTTGGGCCAGATCCGATACTGCCGAATGGCGTCTTCAATCGTTGACGTTGCCGCATGCTGTTTCATTTGCACCAGCTGCCTGACCTCTCGAGTCAATGCGCCGGCGATCAAAACCACATCGACACCCTCAGCCTCAAGCGCTCGAAGCATGCGAAGACTCCGAGGCGCTTGGCCCAAAAGCGCAGCGTCCAACCACTGATAGACGTCGAATCGCGCTTGATCACTGACGGCGCTCTCAACCATTGCCTGATTCACCTGACCATCAATGGCTTGTAACGCCAAGCGGTCGATTTCCTGCACCGCCGCGAGTAAGTTGCCCTCTATTTTCCGCGCGAGCGCATTCACTGTCGCCCGGTCGGCCTTGAGCCCCCGGCTCGCCATACGTCGTTGAATCCACGGAGGCAAATCTTTTGGTGCAAGCGGCCAGACTTGAACAATCCCACCCGCTTGATCCATCAACTTAAACCACTTGGTTTTTTGCGTCGCCGCATCCACTCTAGGTGACGTCACCAGGATCACATTGTCGTCTTGCGCTTTGGCCAGTTCCGATAACGCGCTCGAGCCCTTGTCACCGGGTTTCCCGTTCTGCAGTCGAGTTTCAATTAATTTGCGAGAGGCGAAGAGCGACAGCGCATCAGATTCATTTAGAACATCCTGCCAATCAAACCCGCGCTCCACATGGAAAATCACCCGTTCTTCCACACCTTCTCTCCGAGCAGCCGCGCGCACGGCATCTGCAGCTTCTTGGACTAAGAGCGGCTCGTCACCAGACACCCAATAAAGGCGCATCAACGTTTTTTCTAAGTGTGCTTCGAGCTTGTCAGGGTAAATCTTCATAGGATCTGATTTCAGCGCGTCTGCGGCTTCACCGCGATCTTAGCGAGCCGTTGGCCAATTTGCCGAATCAGTTGGTCTCCCAACGTTTTCCGGAGCTGATCGAGTCTTCGCGCCTCGGCCTCCCCCGCAGCAAGTAAATTACTACGCTGCTCAACAAAGCGATCCGCCGTCTCTGCACTCTGTGTGAAGACCAGCTCACCTTCAGGCCCAAAGACTAAAGCAGACCAACGGAGGGTGACTCGATAGTTGATGACCGCATCCAGCGGTGAGGCCGCAATCGGCCACTTTTGATACGTCTCATCAATCAATTCGACGATATAGGTTGACTCAGATAAGGGCCCGACTCGCACCGACGAAATCAGAGCCTCTTGAGCGGCTTTCAAGGATGGCTGGGCGACATCAGCAATGGACAAGGGCGGCATGCTAGCCCAAAAGTCGTTCCCGCGTAACTGATATCCGCACCCTCCAAGCAAGAAGCAGAACACCAGCGACGCCCGGAGTACACTCATCAGTTCACAACAAAATTAATCAGTTTGCCGGGGACAAAAATGACCTTACGAATGGTCTTGTCCTCAAAATATTTTTGGCAGTTGGGATGATCGACGGCAAGCGCTGTTGCATCGGACTCAGTGATGTCTGCAGGGACGTCGACATTAGCTCTCACTTTGCCATTGATCTGGACAACCAAAGACACAGATGTTCGAACCATTGCAGATTCGTCAGCCATCATCCAAGTGGCCGCATTCAAATCGGTCTCGGTCAAGACACGCCAAAGATGTGCTGAGATATGGGGCGTAATCGGCGACATCACCATCACCACTGCAGACAGCGCTTCATACAACACGGGGAGGCGTTGGCTCGACGTCGAGTCGTATTTATTGATCGCATTCATCAGGCTCATGGCTGCCGCAACGACGGTGTTAAAGGCCAAACGGCGCCCATAATCATCATGGGCTTTCGCGAGTAATTCGTGCGTCTGGCGCCGCAGATCAATATCGGCGTCGTTCAGCTCGCTGACCAAAAGCACGGGTTCGTTGCCTTGAGCCTTAACGTCATGCACTGCAACCCAAAGCCGCGTTCGAAGCCACTTATGAGCAGATTCAACACCATTTTCTGCCCATTCAAAGCTCTGCTCGGGAGGCGCAGCGAACATCATGGCCATTCGCACTGCATCAGCCCCAAACTGATCAAGCAAATGCTGGGGGTCGCCGGCATCACCCGATGATTTACTCATCTTGCTACCGTCTTTGAGCACCATTCCCAGAGCGAGGAGCTTTTCAAACGGCTCATCGCCTTCAACCAGCCCAAAGTCTCGCATCACCTTATGAAAAAAACGAGCATAGAGAAGATGTAAAATTGCATGCTCTTCCCCGCCAACATAGTGATCAACATGCCCCCAATAGCGCGCACGCTCATCGAGCATAGAGGTCCTGGCGTCGCTCGACATAAATCGTGCGTAGTACCAACTGGATTCCATGAAGGTATCAAACGTGTCGGTCTCTCGCTCAGCAACCTCACCACATCGCGGGCAGTCGGTTTTAGACCAGGCTTCCATTTTCTTAAGCGGTGAGCCCACGCCCTCGAAGACCACCTCTGTCGGCAGTTCAACTGGCAAATCTTGCTCTGGGACTGGGACAGCGCCACAAGCAGAACAATGAATCATCGGGATAGGACAACCCCAATAACGCTGCCGCGAAACGCCCCAGTCTCGCAGACGATAATTTGTTTGCTTCGCGCCGAGGCCTTTCGCTTCCAGGGCTGCAGTAATGGCATCAAACGCGCCTTGAAAATCTAGACCGTCAAATTGACCGGAATTGATCAACGTATGTTTCTCAACCAGAGCCGCCTCATCCAAAGATCTGGTCTCGTCCACGGCCGCGATGACCTGCTGAATGGGCAACTGATACTTTTTGGCAAATTCCCAATCGCGCTGGTCGTGTGCTGGAACCGACATCACCGCACCACTGCCGTACTCCATTAGAACAAAGTTAGCGATCCAGACAGGAATGTCTTCGCCCGTCAAAGGGTGCTGAGCAACAAAACCGGAGTCCATGCCCAACTTTTCAAGCTTCGCCATATCGGCTTCTGCCATCTTGACTTGATTACAGGCTTCAACAAATTGAGCGATGGACGGATTCCTTTCTGCTGCCGCTTTGGCAACCGGATGCTGAGGCGCCACCGCGAGGTAGGTTGCGCCCATCAATGTGTCTGGCCGAGTGGTGTAAACCGTGATTCCGCCAAAGGCCTCCATAGGGAAGGTCAGCTCTACACCTTCAGATCGACCGATCCAATTGCGTTGCATGGTTTTTATTTTTTCGGGCCAGCCATCCAACCCATCGAGCTCATTAAGAAGCTCTTCAGCATAATCGGTGATTTTGACAAACCATTGCGCGAGTTCCCGTCGTTCAACCTGCGCACCTGACCGCCAGCCTTTCCCATCCACAACCTGTTCATTCGCGAGAACCGTTTGATCTACCGGGTCCCAGTTAACCCAAGCGGCCTTCTTATATACCAGGCCACGCTCAAACATCTGCGTGAAAAACCACTGCTCCCAGCGATAATAGTCGACGTCGCACGTGGCGAACTCGCGGCTCCAATCAAATGAGAGCCCTAATCGCTGCATTTGCCCCTTCATGTAAGCAATGTTGTTCCGCGTCCAGCGCGCTGGGGGTACTTGGTTCTTAATGGCCGCATTCTCAGCCGGTAACCCAAAGGCATCCCAACCCATGGGCTGCAACACCTGCTTACCATTTAAACGCTGAAAACGCGCAATCACATCGCCCAAGGTATAGGTCCTAACATGGCCCATATGAAGCTGACCACTCGGGTAGGGAAACATCGAAAGGCAATAAAATTTTTCTTGGTCTGGGACTTCGGACACCTTAAACGTTTGACCCTCGGACCATCGGGCTTGTTCATCTCGCTCCAACTGTTGCGGGTCGTAGGCGGGAATCGATGGCTGACCGGACATAGTTCAAGGTCCTTTTTTCGAAGGCGGCAATTCTACATCATCTGTCTCTGGGGCGTGGGAAAAGCCTGAGCGCACGCTCTGCTTACCAAGCCGAACCCACAGCAGATTCGCGAAGAACACCACTATCAACGCCGCCCATAGGAATTGATACCCCAATGCCTGAAATGGCGTCTTACCCTCGTACACTGAGACTTCGCCTACGAGTACGCCAGGCTCGTTCCGAGGCAGCATGGCAAGCTTTTTACCCGTTGCATCAATCAGCGCGGTGACACCATTGTTGGTCACTCGCAACAAGTCTCGCCCTAATTCGAGCGCTCTCATCTGCGCGATCTGGAGGTGCTGCCAAGGTCCTATGGAATCCCCAAACCAAGTGTCATTACTTATGGTGACAAGGAGACCAGGATCTCTCGCTGCGCTTCTAACCAATTCGGGATAGGCAATCTCGTAACAAATCGATAGAGCCAGCGGTATGCCATTCAAGGTCAGTGGGGCCTGCTCTCTCGGGCCTGGCCGATTTCGAGACATCGGTAAATCAAAAAAAGTAATGACGCCCCGAAGCCAGGATTCCAGCGGCACGTACTCTCCAAAAGGCACCAAATGACGTTTGATGTATTGGCCTTGTGCCTTACCAAGCCCGAGCGCCGTGTTGGTGTACCCCTCATCATCCCGACCGGGAATACCCAATATCAGACCGGCCTCTTGGCGAATCATTTCTTCGTGCATTGCTTGAACCAAGCGCTCACGGTTTTGTCGAAAATCCGTGAATGCAGCCTCAGGCCAAACCACCAAAGACACATCACGCAAACCCAATGTCGGTTGCCAGTGCCGATCAAAGTTTTCGCGGAATTGGTGCGCATACCACTTGGTGTGTTGATCCAAATTACCCTGGACGCCCGCCACAGAGAGGGTCTTCCCTGCCACCACCCAGGACTGTGAAGACATCAGGATCGATGACCCTAAAATCAAGGTAAGCAGACTGATGTGGGGCACAGAGCGCGACCAGGACGCCGATTGGAGGGCGCTAGCAACAAGCTCTGCAGACAGCGCGACGAAGAAGCCCACCAGATAGACGCTGCCAACGGGGGCCCATCCCGACCAGAGCGTTTCAAGATGCCCATAGCCCACCAACAGCCAAGGAAACCCCGTGAGCAGATGTGATCTCAGCAGTTCACCCAGTACCCAGGTAACCGCGAACCAATGCCCGCCCGCGGTGCGGGGCGCTCGTTCAAGCGTATTGAGCAACCAAGCCTGTGGCAGGAGCGTCAGAGACCAGGCAAAAACAAACAGCGTCACCATGACCAGCGCAAGCCAAACCGAGGCACCGCCGTACTCGTGAATGCTCACGAAAATCCAGCTGATGCCAGTGCCGAATGCGCCAAGCCCGAACCCGTAATATCGAATCAGCACCGTGCGTCGATCGACATCCGTCGTCGAAAGGCGAAGACCCACTAAGCTGAAGAGACTCAGCCACCAAAGATCAAAAGGCGCAAAGGACAAGGTCAGGAGCACGCCAAGCGGCAGGCTCAGCAGTAAGTCACGCAATAAGGCGCTTTGACCCTTAGACATCCGCGGGTCGGCGGGTCACTTGTAGCAGATGAACGCGTCGATTGTCGGCATTCATCACTCTAAACTCCAATCCGTCGATATCGAGCACGTCGTCTCTCGTGGGTAAGCGACCAATTCGGTGCATCATCATGCCGCCAACCGTATCGTATTCATCATCTGAAAATTGCGTACCGAAGACGTCATTGAAGTCTTCAATAGTGGTGAGTGCCTTCACCATGTAGGTGCCATCGGTGTGCGGCTTGATGAAGTCCTCTTCGTCATAATCAAACTCGTCCTCGATGTCGCCAACAATCTGTTCCAGCACGTCTTCAATAGTGACAATCCCACTGAGGGAGCCGTATTCATCGTAAACCACGGCCAAGTGATTCCGATTTGCACGGAATTCCTGCAACAGAACATTCAGACGTTTGCTCTCCGGAATCCCTGATGCCGGTCGGAGCAGGTCACGTAAGTTAAACTTCTCTGACCGATCTGGGTGCGCGAGAAATAGCAGGTCCTTCGCGAGCAAAATCCCTAACACTTCGTCACTGCCATCGGCGAGTACCGGAAATCGAGAATGCCGACTATCAATCACTAACGACAAGATTTCGGCCGGGGTCTGATCAATACGGATAAAAATCACTTGTGCTCTGGGCACCATGATCTCTCGCGCTCGCATGTCAGAGACCGTCAGCGCGCCTTCAATAATGCTGAGCACCTCTGCGTCCAAAAGATCACGCTGTTCGGACGCTCGCAATACTTCGATTAATTCGTCCCGACTGCTTGGCTCGCCGGTGAGCGCCATAGACAGCCGTTCAAGCCAGGACCGACTCTTTTCGGGTCTCGAGTCCGCATCGCTCACAGGGCGGTCTCGGCGTAGGGGTTTTGTATCCCTAGTCTTTTCAACATCGCAATTTCCCTCGATTCCATGGCCGCAGCTTGCTTCGATGTGACATGGTCAAACCCCAATAAATGCAGCATGCCATGGAGGAGCAAATGAAGAAAATGTTCTCTAGGGACTTTCCTCTGAGCACCAGCTTCCCGTCTGACCACTTTCGGGCAGATCACCAAATCACCAAGTGCGACCTGATCTTCCGACACCCATGCGCGATTCGGGAAAGCGAGTACATTCGTCTCACGGTCAACCCCTCTAAATTCATGGTTAAGTCGACGTATCTCTGCGCCCGTCGCAAGAAGTAAACACGTTTCAGTTTTTGCGCTTTTTTCCCGCTTAGCAATGGATGATTGAGGCAAAACCTCAAGCATCCATTGCTCAAAGAGTGCCTCCGACCCTTCTAGCCATGACCGCTCTACTCGTGCCCGTTTGATCAAATCGATGCGGTGGTAGTGGCTCACGCTGGAAGCCCCGATGCGCAACGCCAATAGCTAACTCTCGCGGCCATTGCCTTCATGGATCTCGTAAGCTTCAACGATGCGCTGCACCAGCGGATGCCTGACCACATCTTTGGCGCCAAAGTGCGTAAAGGATATCCCTTCGACGGCACCCAAAACCCTAATCGCATGACGCAAACCTGATTGCGTTTTACTGGGTAAATCGATTTGAGTCATATCGCCCGTCACCACCACCGTCGACCCAAAGCCTATGCGCGTGAGGAACATTTTCATTTGCTCAGCGGTCGTATTTTGGCTCTCGTCGAGAATGATAAATGCATCGTTCAGGGTACGACCTCGCATATAAGCCAGTGGCGCAACTTCTATGAACCCTCGCTCTATTAATTTTTCGACCCGCTCAAAGCCGAAGAGTTCATAAAGTGCGTCATAAAGCGGACGCAAATAAGGATCGATCTTCTGCGCCAAATCACCGGGTAAGAAGCCCAATTTCTCTCCAGCTTCCACTGCTGGCCGAACCAATAGGATCCTTGAAATTTTTTCCTGCTCAAAGGCTTCGACAGCACAAGCCACCGCTAAAAACGTCTTCCCAGTGCCCGCAGGCCCTATACCAAAATTGATGTCGTGCTCACGGATGGCTTGCACATACTGATTTTGATTGTAGCCTCGAGGTTTAACCGACTTCTTTCGCGTCTTAATAATCTGAAAGCCGGCGTCAGCCCCCTGGGTAAGGGCAACGACACCTGAATCCTGTAACGCCAAATGCAATGCTTCTGAGGTCATCGGCGACCCATCAGCCAATTCTTGATAGAGCCTTGTTATGAGTGCTTTTGCTGCGATCACCGACTGTTCTTCACCGGTGAATTTAAATTCATTGCCCCGGTTGGAAATGGTAACCCCAAGGCGTGTTTCGATTTGTCTCAAATGTTGATCGTAAGGCCCACACAACTCGGCCAGCTGCTGGCTATTGTCAGGCTCTAGTCGAGTTAACAACGTGGGTTGGGTTAGATCACGACCAGAATCAACTTTTCCGAAAGTCAAAAGATGAGGCTCCTTATAGAATGGAATAATCGCTTTCGAGCAGAATGCTAGCGCAAAGACTGTGTCGTCAAGAAGATCCTATGCGTCACTCGCACAAGATGCCTCGAAGGGAGTTGGGCAGCGCTTCAGTGATCTCTACCCTAACGAACTGTCCAATCAAACCGGGATCAGTGCTTCTGAAATTCACCACCCGATTGTTTTCAGTACGGCCCTGAAGCTGTCCCGGATCTTTTTTCGAAATACCGGTCACCAAAATCGACTCAATGCCACCCACCATCTGGCGGCTGATCACCATCGCTTGATGACTGATCAAAGCCTGGAGCTGCTCGAGACGCTTCTTTTTGATCTCCATGGGCGTGTCGTCAGGAAGATCAGCAGCAGGCGTTCCCGGCCGAGCGCTGAAAATAAAGCTGAACGAATGGTCAAACCCAATCTCTTCGATCAGATTCATTGTCTGCTGGAAGTCAGCGTCCGTCTCCCCGGGAAAGCCGATAATGAAGTCAGACGACAAACTGATCTTGGGCCTGATCGAGCGAAGTCTTCGGATCTTTGATTTGTATTCGAGAACAGTATGGCCACGCTTCATTCTTGCAAGGATGCGATCCGATCCGCTCTGAACTGGCAAATGCAAATGGCTCACCAGTTCGGGGGCCTCTCCGTAAAGGTCAATGAGAGAGTCGCTGAACTCCACTGGGTGGGACGTGGTATAGCGAATCCGATCAATGCCTTCTATCTGCCGAATCACGGCGATTAAGTAAGCGAGATCAGCCATCCCACCATCATCCAAAGGACCTCGGTAGGCGTTCACGTTCTGGCCGAGCAGGTTGACTTCTCTCACGCCCTGTTCGGCAAGCGCCAACACCTCCCCGACCACATCAGCAAGTGGCCTAGAAACCTCTTCTCCGCGCGTGTAGGGCACCACGCAGAAGGTGCAATACTTGCTGCACCCCTCCATGGTCGACACAAACGCAGTTGGGCCGTCAACCTGAGCCGGTGGCAGATGGTCAAATTTCTCAATTTCGGGAAAGCTGATATCAATCACCGATTGACCCAAGCGACTTGACTCCTTCAGCATGGCCGGTAATCGATGCAAGGTCTGAGGACCAAAGACAAGGTCGACGAAGGGGGCTCTTGTCTTTATCGCCTCGCCCTCCTGGCTCGCGACACAGCCACCCACACCTATCTTCAAATTAGGATTAGCCTCTTTGAGTTTTTTCCAACGCCCCAGTTGATGAAACACCTTTTCCTGCGCCTTCTCTCGAATCGAGCAGGTGTTGAGCAACAGTAAATCAGCAGACGCCTCCTCGTTGGTCAGCACGTAACCCGCGTGAGCGCTCAACATATCGGCCATTTTAGATGAGTCATACTCATTCATCTGACAGCCGTGCGTTTTTATAAATAGCTTCGGAGGGCTCAAGGTCGTGACTAGCAATTGAGGAAGCCCTATTATACGGGGGTGGATGCGGATCCTCTAGCCGTATCGAGGCACGGGACGGTGCCCTTGAAAAAAGGATCGAAAGACCCAATAACCCCACTTGATGCGTTGCTCTCCTATTTGGGCGACCCATCCAACTGGAGTCTGGCCGAGTTTCAGAAGTTAGCGACTCAAAACCCAAGTCACCATGGACGATGAAGGCCAACCGAATTAGATACAATGAGCATTGAGCTGAAGACTGACAGCCCATTTTAGGACCGTCACGCCTTAGAATTTTCGGCCCGCCCTTCCACGATGGGTGACCCCACACGAGCAACGACTATGCCCCAACAACCCACATATAAAGTGATTTTCTTCAACCAGGGTCAAATTTTCGAAATCTACGCGCGTCAAATCTATCAGTCTGATCTCTATGGCTTTATTGAAATTGAAGAAATCTTATTTGGTGAGCGATCGCAAATGTTGGTCGATCCCAGTGAGGAGAAGCTGAAATCTGAGTTCGAAGGGGTTAAGCGATCGTACTTGCCCATGCATGCCATTGTTCGCATCGATGAGGTCACCAAAGAAGGGATTGGCAAGATATCTGAAGCCAAAGGCAATATCGCCCCTTTTCCCATGCCAGCCTTCACGCCAAAAGGAAGCTCTGACTAATCTCGATGTATCCCACGCCCCATAGCCTGCGAACGCCTGAGAAAGTCGCGTTTGCCGCAAGCGACGGCAGCGTTGCCATCACCTATCGAGCGCTAGAGGAACACTCGAATCAAACCGCGCATCTGCTCCGATCGATGGGGCTAACCCGGGGCGATGGCATTGCCCTCCTTCTCGACAATGACCCGCACTTTTTGGTGATCGCCTGGGCCGCGCAACGAAGTGGTCTCTACTACACGCCCATTAGCACCTTTTTCCAATCTGATGAGGTGTCCTACATCCTGTCTAACTCAGATGCCAAAGTCTTATTCACCAAATCCACCCTACTGGGCCGGCTGAAGATGTCGCTACCGGCCGATCTGAAGGTGATTGACCTTGATACCGATCAGCCCGATCACTGGGCCAATCTCATCCAACAGCAACCGATCACACCGATTGCGGATGAGTGCGAAGGCGCTGAGATGATTTATTCTTCTGGTACCACCGGGCAACCCAAGGGCATCCGGTTCGACATCAAAGGGCTTCCAATGGGCACGGTGTCGCCCCTGATCGAAAAGCGAATTCAACTTCATCAACTAGATGAAACCTGCCGCTATCTCTCTACCGCCCCGCTCTACCACTCGGCGCCGCTTCGTTACAATCTGCTGGTGTCTCGACTCGGCGGCACAAGCTACATCATGCCCAAGTTTGATGCCCAGACGGCGCTTGAGCTCATCGAATCAAAACGCATCACGCACAGTCAATGGGTGCCCACCATGTTTGTTCGAATGTTGGCACTCCCATCTGAGCAAAGGCGCCAATTTGACCTCAGTAGCCATCGCTTCGCCATTCACGCGGCCGCCCCATGCCCACAAGATGTCAAGCGCGCCATGATCGAATGGTGGGGCGATATCATCCACGAATATTATTCTGGCACCGAATCTAACGGGTCGACGGCCATCGACACTGCCCAGTGGCTCGCGCATCCCGGCAGCGTCGGACGCGCTTTCCACGGCGAGATCAAAGTATTGGATGACGCGTTCAACGAATTGCCTCCCGGCGAAACGGGGCAAATCTACTTTGCTAATGGGAATACCTTTGCTTATCACAAGGATCTGGAAAAAACGGCCAAGGCCTATTCCCCTCAAGGCTGGTCATCCCTCGGGGATATTGGTTATGTGGATGCTCAAGGCTATCTCTATCTCAAGGATCGAAAGTCATTCATGATCATTTCGGGCGGGGTCAACATCTATCCCCAAGAAATCGAGGATGTCCTCATTAATCACTCGGCAGTGATCGATGTGGCAGTCTTCGGCGTGCCGAATGAAGAATTTGGTGAGGAAGTCAAAGCCGTGGTTGAGCTCCACCCGGACGCACGCGCAGGCGACGCGCTGGCTGACGAACTCATGCGTTACTGCAGAGATTGTTTATCGCATATCAAGTGTCCACGAAGCATCGATTTCACCGAAGCTCTGCCTAGACATCCAACAGGCAAACTCTACAAAAGCGCGCTTAAAGCCAAGTACTGGCCAGGTTCTCAGCTGATTGCTCACTGATCCCAGCGCGACAGGTCTGAACCGGCAAGATGATCAAGACTCAGCGCCGCATGCGTCTCGCTCCCCGGAAAAATGAAATCCGGCAAAATATCCACAAGCGGTTGCAGGACAAACCGCCGGGATTGCGCTCTCGGATGCGGCAGAATTAACCCGTCACTTTGGATGACTTGACGACCAAGCGCGATCAAATCGAGGTCCAAGACCCGAGACGTATTCTTCTTGTGCAAGGCCGGCCGGCCAAAAAACACCTCCAAAGACTGCAAGAAAGCCAATAAATCAAAGGCTGTCTGGCGGGTCTCAATGGCGACGATGGCATTGGCAAAGTCTGGGCTGCCCTCGGGCATCGCCTCTGGTGAGGTCCGATAGATGTGGGATTCGAGGTATTGCCCCTCACTATGGCGCCGCAAATGGGCCATCGCGCGCTGCAATTGCTGATAAGGCGCGTCAAGATTACTTCCAAGGGCAATGATCGCAAGCGAAAGTGACTCGGAACCATCTGGGATCATTGTGCAAGGTCCATGGCGAGGGCTGATGAGTTTATGATACTTTGAGACCATTAATGATTTTGATAAAGGAAACATGATGAAAGCGGCCGTCCTTCGAGCACAAAACCAACCGATGGAAATTGAAGATGTTTCAGTCGCCAACCCAGGCCCGAGAGAAGTTCTGGTTCGCACCCTGGCTGCGGGCGTCTGTCACAGTGATCTACATTTTCTTGACGGCTCCTACCCCTATCAACTACCGACCATCCTGGGTCACGAAAGTGCCGGCGTTGTAGAAGCGGTGGGTCGCGACGTGACCTACGTCAAAAAGGGAGATCACGTCATTACTTGCTTGTCTGCATTTTGTGGCCATTGCGATAAATGTTTGACGGGCCATCTGTCGCTGTGCCAGAGCCCGGAAGTGGCCCGTAAGGCAGATGATGCGCCGAGGTTAAGCACCTCAAGTGGTGACACCATCCATCAGTTTCTCAACCTTTCCTCCTTCGCCGAAATGATGCTGATTCATGAGCACGCACTCGTAAAGATTCGCGAGGACATGCCCATGGACCGAGCCGCACTGATTGGCTGTTCCACCACAACAGGCGTGGGTGCCGTATTCCACACGGCGGGCGTAGAACCGGGTTCGACCGTCGTTGTGATCGGTTGTGGCGGCGTTGGCCTCGCAGCGATCAACGGTGCAGCGATTGCAGGCGCTGGCCAAGTAATCGCGGTGGACCGCGTTGACTCTAAACTCGAACTCGCCAAAAGCGTCGGCGCGACCCATACGATCAACGCGGCAGAAAAAGACGCGGTTGGGGAGGTTCTTGAGATGACCCACGGGGGTTGCGATTACGCATTTGAAGCGATTGGACTCAAAGCCACGGCAGAGCAAGCCTTCAAGATGCTTGGCCCAGGGGGGACGGCGACAGTGATCGGGATGATTCCTGTGGGCACTATGGTCGAACTCCACGGCGTTGAATTCTTACGGGAGAAAAAAATTCAAGGCTCCAACATGGGCTCCAATCGATTCCGGATTGATATGCCGCGATTTGTCGAGTTCTATCTTAACGGCAAGCTTCATTTGGATCAGATGATTTCAAAGCACATCCGGCTAGAGGACGTAAATGTCGCGCTGGACGCACTCAAAACCGGCGAGGAAGCGCGTCACGTGATCGTCTTCGATTGAGTCTGACCCATGGCCGAATTAGAAATAGAAACCGAAGTCACCGGCAACGTCTGGAAAATCCTTTGCCAAGTGGGCGATCAGGTAACCGAAGAGCAGGAGCTGATCATTTTGGAGTCCATGAAAATGGAAATTCCTGTGGAGGCGCCTCAAGCGGGCAGAGTGAAAGCCATCTGCGTCAATGAGAGCGATCCAGTCGACGAAGGGCAGATCGTCGTCATCCTGGAGACCTAATCTCCGGTATAAGTCGCAGGCGACTTCGTCAGAAATTGCAGCATGGCCTGCCGGCGATCTTCTGTTGTTGCCGTCAGTAAATTTTGATCCGTGTCCATGTGCAATATCGCCGCATCGAGCGCGCCTGCAATCTGATTCAAGGTTTGTTTGATCATTTGGGTCGCAATCGGCGGTTGAGCGGCGTAACGCTCCGCCATGTTGAGCGCGACCTGATCAAGGTTCTCTAATTCGCATAGCTCATCGATAAGCCCCCAATTTGCTAGCGTCGGGGCATCCAGCCGTTCGCCCAGCATCACCATCCGCTTAGCTCTCGAAATGCCAACCAATCGCTGACACAACCCGATGCTCTGCCACATCAGGTTCATGCCTAGGTTAATTTCCGGATAGCCCGCGCTGGCGTTGCGAGCGGCAACTCTGAAGTCACAAGCTGTGGCGATACAAAGCCCTCCTCCAAGCGCGACTCCGTGCATCTGAGCGATAGTCACCTGAGGGATGTCTAACATGGCTCGCAACATACGCGCCCCCAGGCCCGCATCGCGGCGGCGCTGGACGAGCGGCGCAGGAGCTGCAGGAGGCTGTTTCAGGTCGGCCCCCGCGCTGAAGTGTTGCCCGGACCCTTTAAAAATCAGAACTCGTGCAGGGTCATCAATCATTTCCCTTGAGAATCGCTCAATGGCCTTCATCAAAGCAGTACTCAACGCGTTCAAGGATTCAGGTCGATTGAACGTTGCCACCAACACGTCGCCCACGCGACGCTTCAAGATCAGGGTTTTCGCCATCGAGATCAGTCCTCACTCTGCGTGTCAAAGTAATCCGATCTGACCTTGGTCAACGTGGCAAAATTACTGGCGGAAATCTCAAATCGCAGCTTCGCAAGCGCGGCCTCTGAAACCGAAAGTCCCAGGTCAGACGACGTAACCGACGAGGCGTTGCCTGTCTCACTATTTTCTAACTGAACATCAGGCGCGAGCGGCTGCTCAGCCAAAGGATTCAGCTTGACTTCCGCTGTCAGCCAATAACGTTCATCCTCTTCGACGAGGTCGAGCTGCACGATTCTTTTGTCTCGAAGGGCCACCTCAATCACCGAAGTGGCGTCAACTGAGTTCGCTGGTCTATGAGCCACATCGATTAACTTAAATTGGGTGAGTCGGCTCGGTATTTGATTCAATATCGAACTGTACTTCAGCGTTAGACCCGTGGGCGGCTCTACCAGAGACCAGTTCATCGCATCCGCCTCACGAACCAGCGTGTAGCTTTCTCCAGATGCGAGATGTTTGACGGTGACCGACTCCACGGCGGTTTCCGGTATATCAAACAGTGCTGGACTGAGCCAATCATTCGGGCTAGCCGAAGCCGTGATCTTGCCACTGACCAACCAAACTTGATGATCTCCAGGGGAACGCACAAAGGTGGCATCTCGTTGGCTCGCCGCTTGACCGAGCAACACCACATGGTCTTCGGCCAATCCCAGGCGAATGCGCGTTGCTCGCGTATCCTCGGCACCAGACTCCGAGAGCCGAAGTTCCGCATGATGTTCAGGATTGGCTGTTTTTCGCTCGATCATCTTGGCCGAACGCAACGCCGAGACCAGATCAATCATCGCGCCAAGCTTCGCTGGGTATCCCAAACGATTAGTGACCTGCCACTGTCCACCTTGGTTCACCAACTCTGTAGACAAGTCTCCCTTTTCAATCGTGATCGATAGGAGCTCAGCATTCGGCTCAGAGAGTGCGGGAATCCAGAGACGATCCGGTGCCTCTCTTGTCGAAGGACTCAGCAAGTACAGTCCGCCTGCTAGAGCCACAAGCACGCCGACGAGGATTTGAATGGTTGTTTTACGATTCATCACCGCCTCACTCCCGACGCAATCGAACCCACACCCATGCTGCCATCATCAATGTCAACAATACTGGCAGTAATAGGATATTCAGGAGCTTGAGATTGGTTCCCAACTGTTCGATGTCCTGATCAAGACGGTGACGAACATCCCTCAACTCCTTGCGGATTCTGAGTTTTTCATCTTGAAAACGTGCGAGTGCCGCTTCTTGCTCTGCATTCAGCAATAAAGTGCCTTCTGACTCCTTTTGCGCCTCTAGGTCGGTGAGTTGGCGCTCAGTCTCACTCAATTCAAGCTGCAATCTTTCAGCGCTTGCGAGATATTTCGATTCAGCTTCACGCCGTAAATCCTGAACCACCTCAAATGGCCGAGTAAATTTACCTCGGCTGCGAATACTAATTAGATCCTGGCTGCCCGCAAAATAATCAACCATATTCGTGAGCAAGCTCCCATTGTCCGCCCAAGCCGACGCAATTTGCTGACCAAAAAAATTCTGCACTTGCACCCAGAGTCTGTCGGTTAAAACATCCGTATCCGCAACCAGAAAGAGATCAATATGCGCGGCTTTAATCGAAGCGTCACCCTCAAGCCCTGTTTCGAGCTCTGCTGGGCCTGACAACCGGATAGCGATTGGGCGCGGCTTTGTTCCCTCGGAGAAAGTTTTCAAAAGGTCTTCTGGGTTTTGCAAAAACTGGAGTTGGCTTGCTGCAATACCATTCGCGTAGGGTGACGACTCGATCAGCGTTTCCACCTCGACCGTGGGCTCCTCCACATCAAAGAATCCCGCACTGGCAAAATTGATTGAATCGAGCTGCGACGTCACAATCGATTCTTCGGAAAGTTCGGTTGGCCCAACGCCCACAATCGCTAAATGACGAGTGGGTGCACCGCTTGCCGTACTCACACTGAGTGCAAGCTGTGGATCACCAAGAACTTCTTGCTCGCGCAATTGAATGCCAAGCGATCTCGTTAACCAATTCAGACTTGAGACCTGCCCTGTGGGTAGCGTTGGCATCATGGGTGAGGCGGCTTCACGATCCATCTCCGCCAACGGATCCAGAAAGGCAATCACCTTGCCTCCGCCCGCTAAATAGCTCACCAACGACCGCTTGAAAGCATCGGAGAGTGCTTTGGGGTGAATAAGGATCAAGGTACTGAGGCCTTCAGGGATTTCTTCAGCCTCAACATCAATCGACTCGATATCGAAGGTCGATTCAAGCGCCAATATCGACTGCCAGCCAGGCTCTGGCTGAAAAGTTTGAGGGTTTACGCTGTTTTGCACCGGAAGACTGCTGTAAAGACCGATCACGGGCCGTTGCGGTCTGGCTAGGCGGTCAATCAGCTGACTGACCTCGTACTCGAGAAACATTTCCCGGTCGGGCTGGAAGAAACTGATGGTCTCCACATGATCCAAGGCATCCGTACCGGCCAGCCCAAAATAGAGTGCGTCACCATTGGCGGCAACTGGCACCGCCTGAAGCCCATAGGCTGCGGCCTGATCTTCCGCCTCAGAAAAGGGCGCTGGATCGATTCTAGAAACAGAAAGCTGGCCGTTGGATGCAAGCGCAAACTCTTGCAGCATTGACTCAACTCTCGCCGCGTAAGTTCTGATCGGCGTCAAATCTCGGCTGGCCGCTTCCGAGAAGAAAAAATAGAGACGAACAGGCCCGTCCATTTGTTGAACCAGGCGTCGACTCCCGTCCGACAGTGTGAAGAGCTGATTTTCAGTGAGGTCCAACCTGGCTTGACTCAAAAACATATGATTGAAGCCGTTGAATAGGAAAAAAACGCTGATGGCGAGCACAATCAATGTGGGTTTTTGCCAAGCATGATTCATCATCATCTCCTAACTGCCTCGCTTCGCTTCTAAGGCCAACACCGTGAGATAAAGCCAGAGCACCACCATGGACAGGAAATAAAGACCGTCCTTCAGCGATACCACACCCCTCGTGATCGCAACAAAATGGTTAAGCACACTAAGACCCGAGAGCGTATCCATGACCCACTGGGGCACCCAGGCATCAAAAAAGTCTAAGACCAATGGAAACCCCGCCAAGACGAAAACCAAACAAACACTGCCGGTCAAAATAAAGGCGATAATCTGGCTTTTCGTTAACGCTGACATACAGCTACCGATGGCCAGAAACGCGCCCGCCATAAGCCAGGACCCGAGGTAGCTGGACATGATGACGCCATGGTCAGGCTGACCCAGGTAAGCCACCGTCAGCCAAAGCGGGAAGGTGCCAACCAATGCCAGCCCCGTGAATACCCACCCCGCCAGGAATTTAGCCACGACGGCCTCCCAAAGCGCTAAAGGCAGTGTCAGCAGCAATTCGATTGACCCTGATTTGCGCTCCTCCGACCAAAGTCGCATCGAGACCGCGGGCACCAAAAAGAGATAAAGCCAGGGGTGGAAATTAAAAAACGGTGTCAAATCTGCCTGGCCGCGCTCGAAAAACTGTCCCAAATAGAAAGTAAAGGCGCTCGAAAGCACCAAAAAAACAAGAATGAACACATAAGCAATAGGCGTAATAAAGTAGGACACCAGCTCTCGCTTGAAAATTGCGCTTAAGTTCGCCATCACGCGCGGCCCTCGGTTACATCTGCAAACACCGCATCCAAAGCCCCAGTCAGCTGCTCAAAATGCTCAATGTTCCACCCTGACGCTTGCGCGCATTCAATGACCTTTGTTGCGAGCGATCCGTCCGACGGTTGTCCGCTCACGACATAACGCTGCTCGCCAAGGACCTGAATCTGCACATTCGGCCCGAGCGACCCGAGCCTTGCCACCACAGCCTCCTGACTTGCCTCGGCCAAACCGAGAGTAAGTCCACCATACGAAGCAGCGCGCGCCATCAACTCCTCGGTTGATGCATCCAAGACGGCTTGGCCTTGATTGATGATGATCGCCCTTCCACAAACCGCCGAGACTTCCTCCAGGATGTGGGTTGAGATGATCACGATTTTGTCCTCTGCAAGGTTCTTGATCATCTCTCGAACTTGCCGCTTTTGGTTGGGGTCCAATCCATCGGTCGGCTCGTCAAGAATCAACACCTGCGGATCATGGAGAATGGCTTGCGCAAGCCCTACTCGGCGTTTAAAACCCTTCGACAACGTCTCGATGCGTTGACGCGCCACGTCATTCATCGAGAGCTGGCCAATGACTTCAGCGACTCTTGAATCTCTGTCTGCGCCAGAGAACCCTCTCATCTCCGCCATGAAGCTGAGGAAGCGCTTCACTGACATATCCTCGTAGCAGGGCGCTCCCTCGGGAAGGTAGCCCAGGAGTGATTGGGCTGCCCTGCGGTTCGTCACCACGTCGTGCCCATAGACCTCAACACTGCCAGACGTAGGTTCCAAAAAGCCCGTAATCATCTTCATGGTCGTAGATTTGCCTGCACCGTTAGGCCCAAGAAACCCCAGCACCGTCCCGGGCTCGATGCTAAAGGAAAGGTCACGCACAACCTCGATGTCACCGAAGCGCTTGGTGAGTTGTCTCAATTCGATCACGTCTTCAACCTCCTAAGACCGACCTTAAACGCGCCGTATCATAATTAAACGCTTGAGGGGGTCAATGGCTAGCGAGCCTATAGACCTTAAAAGTCCCATATTTATCCCCACCAATCTGCTAAAGTCCCACTCGGTCCATTCTCAGACCTCACCAACCGGTTCAGTGCTTCTTATGACATTTTTTCCTGCTCAAGCCTTCATTTTTGATCTGGACGGCACCTTGCTCGATACCGAACCACTGTACACGTTGGCGACTCAACAAGTCTTTGATCGATACGACAAACTATTTACCCTCGAATTCAAAAGAACCATCGTGGGTCGAGAGGCCAAAGCGTCGGCGGCGATGACAGTCGAACATTTTGATCTACCTCTCACGCCCGACGCATTCCTTGCGGCGAGAGGCGAAATACTTCAAACCTTATTCGCCGACGCATCGCCCATACTTGGCGCACAGCCCTTTCTCTCCGCGTTGCACCATGCAGATCAACCGGTCGGCATCGCCACCAGTTCATCAAGGACACTCTTTGAGCTCAAGCGATCCAAGAAACCCTGGCTGCAATCGATCGATCACACCCTGTGTGGCGACGAAGTCACCGCAAGCAAGCCCGAACCTGAAATTTTTCTGAAAGCTGCGACCTTGCTCGACGTCGATGCTCACCATTGCGTTGTGTTTGAAGACGCCGAGTCAGGCATCGAAGCCGCGAAGCGGGCCGGCATGACGGTGATTTGCGTCGACAGCCCTTACATTGGTGAAAAAGAACGACGCGCTGCAGACGCCGTGATTCGCGATTTCACTCAAGTGCGAGTGATTCTGACACCAGAGCCGGGGATCGAAGTTCACTGATCATGGAACAGTCTCTCGCGGCGCGGGCCCCTCGCTATCTAAGCATCGGGCGCCCATTCGGCAAGCTTGAGCCCTGGCCTAATCAGGTACGCTTACTTCGTGACTTTGACCTTGAAGACGATTCTGTCGCAGCATCACGACTGCGCATAAAACGACAAATAAGGACACCATGATGCTCAACCAAGTTCAACTCAGTCCAAGCGCTGGACTCGCGGTCTCAGAACTCTGTCTTGGCACGATGAATTTCGGCATTCCTGGCCGGGGTCACCAAGGTGATTGGACGCTCGATATTGACGCCGCGCGGCCGATCTTTGAACGAGCAAAAGCGTCAGGCGTCACCTATTTTGACTGTGCGAATGTCTATGGCCTGGGGGCCTCCGAAGAAGTCGTGGGCCAATTACTCCAAGAAATTTACGCGCGCGATGAATTCGTTTTAACCACCAAAGTCTCTATGCCCATGGGCCCGATGAAAACCCAAAGCGGCTTATCCAGAAAACACATCCTCGAAGCGGTCGAAATGAGCCTTGAACGGCTTGGCCTTGATTACGTTGATCAGCTGATCATTCATCGGCATCCACACGCCATCCCAGGCCAATTCAAAACGCCCATTGAGGAAACGCTCGAGGCGCTACATGAGGTGGTGAAATCTGGCATGGCTCACTACCTTGGCGCTTCATCCATGTTTGCGTGGCAATTCGCGGATTTGCAGGCCGTTGCTAAGGCCAATCATTGGACACCCTTTATCAGCATGCAGAACCACTACAACCTGATCTATCGGGAAGAGGAACGCGAGATGATCCCGTATTGCTCAGAACACGGTATCGGCCTCACGCCCTGGTCGCCACTTGCTAGAGGCATTCTGACCGGTGCTTATCAAGGCAGCCTCGAAGGCGGCTCAACCAATCGATCCCAAGGCGCTGACAAAAATCGAACTGCCTCACTTTATCGTGGTGCGCGGGACTTCGATATCGCAGCCCGATGCGCAGAAGTTGCTGCGCGCCTCGACGTCTCTTCAGCCGTGGTTGCCATCGCCTGGCTCATGAGTAAACCCATGGTGACAGCCCCCGTGATTGGCGTTTCTCGCGTCGAGCAACTCGAAGACCTCGTTCAAGCAGCGTCCTTAAAGCTAACGGAGGCGGACTGTGATTATCTTGAAGCGTTGTATCAGCCGCTCGATAACCTACTTAGCCTCGGGATGTCATGATTCATTGGCTCATTGGCCAATCTGGATTTTGTGCCCATTCGGACAGGCTACGGTCGTAGAGCGCGACCCCAGATTCAATGCCTAGAAGGGCTAACGAAAAAATCGGCACAGTGGCTGCAATTCCTCCGCCACAATAAGTAACAATTTGTTCTTGTTCAAAAGCCCCCACAGATTCAAAGTGGGCACGCAGCTGGGCTGATTCTTGAAAGCATAGCGATTCATCTAAAAATGAACCCCAGGGCAGACTTTCTGATCCAGTGATGTGTCCAGGGCGGCCATAATGAGGGCCTTCACCTCTGAACTGCTGGGCAGACAGCGCATTAATCAAACAGAGCTGACCCGCGGCCTGGGCCGCTAGAATCGCTTCACCATCAACAAATCGTTCGTCTTTTCGTGTACTCGCTTCGTAGCGAACGGTACTCACCGGGGATTTTCCTTGCTCCGTTGGGTAGCCACCCGCTTGCCAGGCTGCAAAGCCACCATCGAGCAACTTAACCGATGCATGATCAAAAAGACGAAACAGCCACCAAACCCTGGTCGCCCACATCGGATGCGTCGTGGAATAAATGACCACCTCGTCTTCTTTTTCGATGCCCAAGGCACCAACACTCTGTTCGAACGCTACCTTTTCCGGCACCGTGAAGCGAAATGGAGAATCCTTGTCGGACAACGCACCCTGCAGATCGGCGAACCGAGCCGACGGAATGTGTTCGGCCAAAAACGCTTCATCGCCCGGCTGACTCGTATACCCTCCCTCGGGCGTCGGCCGTAAATGGGTCGTCGCATCCAGAATCGATAGGGAAGGCTCACCAAGACGCGCAGCCAATGCGTCCGCACTGATGAGATACCGTTCCCGAGCACGCGTCGACGCACCGGCGTCCAGCTGTGTTTGCCAGATGGCTTTCATGATTCACTCCTTCTTACTTATTGGGCTCAATGCGGGTTTGAGGCGTCGCACTCGGCCCATTAAATGGTCGTCACCGAGACCCGTTCGATAGTTTTGACCAGGATGGCTTCATCTGCGTCGCATCATAGGCTGCGATCAGCAGCGAGTCACAACCCAGTATCAGCCCTTCCGATGCCTGAAGACTGCCTGAAGACTTTGGGTATCACTTTCCATTTCTCAGCCAAGCGATTAGGGTAGTCCATCCTTCGATAAACAAACACACTTCATGCTGAATTCGGTCACGGAACGCCAACGACGCTATACCCTTTTCATGTTGGTTTTGGTTTTTACCTCTAGCCACGTGGACCGGCAGATCATGGGCATCCTCGGTCAGCCCATTAAAGAATCATTGATGATTTCCGACACCCAGCTTGGGTTGCTGACCGGCATCATGTTCGCTGTGTTCTATGCCACGCTTGGCATGCCCATGGCGATGTGGGCCGATCGCCGCAACCGAAGAAACCTGATCACCTTCTCAGTCTCACTCTGGAGCCTGATGACCGCCTTGTGCGGCATGGCTGCCAATTATCTTCAACTGCTTCTCCTGCGGATTGGTGTCGGTGTTGGGGAGGCTGGCTCGAACCCACCGTCACATTCGATCATTGCCGATCTCTATCCACCAGAACGCAGAGCCACCGCGATGGCGATTTTTGGAACAGGCATCAACTGGGGCATTCTCATCGGATTTTTGCTGGGTGGATGGATCAACGAGTGGTTCGGCTGGCGCACCGCATTCTTCGTGGTGGGCGTACCCGGTTTGCTCTTAGCCGCTGTGTTTCAGTTCACCGTAAAAGAGCCCCCTCGAGGTTTCTCTGAGAACCTTACGACAGCGGTCCAACCGCCCAGCTTTGGCACAGTCGTAAAATTCATGTGGCATTCACGAACCATGAGGCACATCGTCATCGCGGGCTCGCTGATCGCTTTCACCGGCTACGCTTCAGTCATCTGGATTCCCATTTATTTGGTTCGAATCCATGAGATGGGCACGGGTGAGGCGGGCACTTATCTTGCCCTTTTGATTGGCGTCGGTGGCGCGATGGGTATTTATTTAGGGGGACGAGCCGCCGATACGCTGTCCAAACATTTCGGTCAGCAGTGGCTCCCTTGGTTGGTCGGCATTGTTAACCTGGCGGTGCTGCCCCTTCTTTACTTCGCCTTCACGGCTGATTCGCCCATGATCGCGATTGCCTTCTATGCGTTACCCGCAATGCTCGGTACGGTTTATGTCGCCCCTGGATTTGCGCTGATCCAAAATATTACGCCGATCGAGATGCGCTCAGTCGCGGCCTCGATCAATCTGTTCATCACCAACATCATTGGTCTTGGCCTTGGACCTTTTACGGTAGGGTTCTTTAGCGACATCTTCGGAGAAACCCATGGCATCGATGGTTTGCGGTATGGGCTGATGACCACGCTCGTGATCGCATTATGGGCCGTGTTCCATTATTACCGATGCGGGGTGTCGCTTCGTAAACCCCTGACTGACGCCTGATCGTCTCTTTCGAGCGCCCGAAAAGCTCGCCTCAATCAGCGTCGTAAGGCCCTCTCGGAAGCCCCAAACCTGCCCCCAAAGCTCGGCTTGACTTCATGGGTAGCTATCGAAAGAACCTTGCTGCGTCAGGCGCATCCTCATCGGTTCAAAGGGCCGTGCACTGTGGAGCCTTTCATGGGCGCGCATAAAAACGGGCCGATCATCAGCCTACCAGACTTAACACATCGCGCCACTGATCCTCCGTGACTGGCATCACGGAAAGCCGCGAGCCACGACGGGTCAACGCTGAGTTAGAAAATGAGTGCATCAACTGCAGTTCCGAGCGCTCCACGATTCTTGGGAAAGAACGAACCAATCTTAGATCTATGGCGGTCCACCGAGGTTCATCATGAGGGCTTGCGGGGTCAAAGTAGCGTGATTCGGAATCGAACTGGAGAGGGTCGGGGTAGGCTTTTCGGGTGACTTCGAGCGTTCCAGCGATCCCAATCACGCGACAACTCGAGTGATAGAGAAAGACGGCGTCGCCCACCGACATCGCTCTCAGAAAGTTTCTCGCCTGATAATTACGAATACCATCCCAGCAGATGGGTTCTCGACCCTTTTTTACAAAATCTTCGATCCCACATTCTTCGGGTTCACTCTTTACGAGCCAGTAGGCCACGAATCACCTTTTCTCTTCAGAACCACATCTTTTGCCGAGGGCTGAGTGGACCTCTTGAAACTGCCAGCTGCGCTGCCCCTCAAGCACCTTTACGACCTTTCTTCGACTTCTTTTTCGATTTCTTCTTCGCCTTCTTTGTCCCTAGCGCTTTCGAGCGATAGTCTTCAAACGCTTCCTGCATGGATTTAAGACGCGCTGATTTCTTCGCTTCTATCGGCTTCTGTTTGGCCTTGTCGAAATCCACCACTTTCTGCGTCACTTGACCGACTCCTTACCCCCGTGACATTTTCTAGGACGTGGGGAACAGACGCAAACGACCTGTTCCACGCAATCCATCCCACATCTCACTCTGGAGCACGCCATGCGATTCATCTTGTCCCTGATGTTGATCACGAGTGCCAGCCTAGCGCAGGCGCAGACGCCGCTCGACAAAGCTCTTGGCGTCCTTGACGAGTTTATGGCGGCCTTCAACGAAGAGAATGTGGAGCGATGGTCTAACACGCTGCACTACCCCCACGTCCGCTTCGCGAGCGGCAACGTCACCGTCTTTCAAGACGCGTCGAGCTTCAGAGCGCGCCCTGCATTTGAAAGATTGAGAGCCACGGGCTGGCGACGCTCTGCCTGGATTTCCCGCACGCCTACGCTGGTATCGGATCAAAAGGTGCATTTGGAAACCGTTTTCGAACGATACAACGAAGCCGGTGAATCCATCGGCCAATATCGATCGCTCTACATTGTGACGAAGATCAAGGATACATGGGGCATTCAAGCCCGATCGAGCCTCGCGCCCTAAGCCCAATTTAATGAGCGTAATTACACGCAGCGCCTCATGGGGACACCATCAACGCCTTCGACCTTGCAGTTTCAGGGCTATTCCCTACCACAATCGAACTTAAGCAAGCGGACTTGGGCAAGCGAAACCGAGGGTCTTTGATTCATTTAGCGCTCGACAACTTCTTGCGAAATCGGTAGAAGAT
>Ga0255780_10000308_pt1 | contig 47931 bp, 45 predicted proteins | sample 071ome_32_FD_179978 | JGI IMG/M metagenome (GOLD analysis project Ga0255780, IMG submission 179978) | Coastal salt marsh microbial communities from the Groves Creek Marsh, Skidaway Island, Georgia - 071405AT metaG (version 2) | ecosystem: Environmental > Aquatic > Marine > Intertidal zone >... | reverse complement strand
AACGTGGAACCCGTGCTCGGCGACGTGGTCCTTGAGATCGGCGACGAACCCTTGGAGATCGATGACGGCCACGGCATCAGCCTGCCATGATTCGCGGCGCATCCCTCCTTGTGGTCGCGCCAACGAGGGTCCCTGGTGGGAAGGGACTGGCGTGGTTCAGTGTCGCGGTGACTGACGACGAGTTGTTGGCCGTAATGCACGAGGCGGTGGACGCTGTTGTCGCCTCGTTCGAGGGGCACGACGACTGGGGGCTCTCCGGCGGTCGAGACGGGCAGTACGCCAGCGATCTCGTCGCTGATTCAGCCGCACTGTCGGTGCTGCAGAATGCTGGACTCGCCGCGCTGAGTGAAGAGTCAGGGCGCTCGAGCGACGCAGAGCTTGTTGCCGTGCTCGATCCACTCGACGGCTCGACGAACGCGTCTCGACCGTTGCCGTGGTTCGCGACGAGCATCTGTGTGGTCGACGGTGATCGGCCCCGGGTGGCGGTGGTGCACGATCACGCTTCCGGTGTGCGGTGGGACGCCATCGCCGGGGGAGGGGCCCGGGTCGACGGCGCGCCATTGCCACGCCGAGCGCCGGTACCGCTCGACGAAGCGGTCGTTGCGATCAATGCCCTGCCGTCTGGGAATCCCGGCTGGGGTCAGTTCCGCTGCTTCGGCGCTGCCGCGCTCGATCTGTGTGCGGTCGCCGACGGCCGCTTCGATGCCTACGTCGACTTTGATGTCGACGCTCTCGGCCCTTGGGATTACCTCGGAGGGATGTTGATTTGTCAAGAGGCCGGCGTGGAGGTGGCGGACGCGTTCGACCGACCCCTGGTGACGCTCGATCACGCTGCCCGGCGCACCCCCGTTGCCGGTTTGGGCGAGGCATTCACCGCCTTGCTCGCCGCCCGGCGGGCCGAGTCCTCTCAATGAACGAACACGGACGCGCTGTTGCTCTTCGGCACGGAGCGCTCCGCAGCTTCGGGCGACTGCCCAAGCCACTGCGTCGCTTGATCACGCGTGCGGTGAGTCCCAGCTGGATGGCTGGTGCTGTCGCGCTCATCGAATGGGACGGTCGGTGGCTGATGGTCGACCCGGTGTATCGCGAGGGTTGGACGCTGCCGGGTGGCCTGATCGACCGGGGTGAGACACCAGCTGCCGCCATCAAGCGGGAGCTTGTCGAGGAGCTCGGGATCGACGTGGACGTTGATGGCGTCGAGCCATGGATCCTCATGGACACTGCGATGCGGCGCATCGATGTCGTGTTCCACGCCACCATCGTCGGGGATGTCGATCCGTCGTCGATCATGATCCGGACTCCGGAACTTGTTGCCGTCGGCTGGTTCTCACCCGACGATCTCCCGCAGACCGATCGAGAAGCAGGCGACGTGATCTCGCTGATCAAGCAGGTCCGAGCCGGCGGCAGCTGCGTGCTCGTTCGCTGACGGGGAACGATGCCTTCGCCCGCCGCACTCGCAACCGCAGCGTGAGATCTCCGGAGCTGCTCGTGCCGTCGCAGCTCCCCTGACCGATAACCTCGCCAACCGGCGGGCGTTTAGCTCAGTTGGCTAGAGCACCTCCCTTACAAGGAGGGGGTCGGGGGTTCGAGTCCCTCAACGCCCACGGAAATCCGGCGGTGGACCGACGGGTTCAGTTCCGAGCAGTGACGTGAGGTCGGACGGACTCCTTCCTTCCGGCCAAGGCCGCTGATTCGCCCTCTACTACGCTCGCCGTATCTGGGCAGCGGTCGGTGCCCAGCACCTTCCTGCCACCATGACGAACGATCCGGATGCTCTCCCCCCGAAGCCGCACCGTGGAGCGGGCGGCAGCGACAGTGGACATCACGAGATCCGGTCGCCCCGACGGCGACGTTTGGGTGGCGATGCAGCGACATCGTCCTCGCAGAACGAGCTTCGCCCGCCACCGCCTCGCGAAGTGCGGGCGCAGGCCTCGGTTGGGCCTCCCTCGCCGCCCAGACGCGAGGGCCCGCCCTCGCCGGCATCTCTGGACGGACCCGAGCCGCGCCCGATTCGGGATCAGGCGTCCCGCAGCTCTAGGCGAACCGCCGGCGACAACCGTGGACGACGGGTAGCGCTCGCCGCCCTTGTCTCCGCCGCTCTCGTCGGTTCTGGCTTTTTGGTCCTGCCTGTTCGTGACTCCGAGGGCGCCGCTCCCGAATCGCAAGGAGATACCGCTGTCAGCCCGACGGAAGACGACGAAAGCGCTCAGGTTCCCGCATCAACGGCAACTGGGCCTGCGTTGACGCCCACGTCAACCCCAACGGCACCGCCATCGTCAGCCCCGACGTCATCGCTGCTTCCAACGACCACGTTGGGCGAACGCTCAGACGACGGTTTTGCGCCGTTGCTCTCGGAACTTGCAGCGCTCATCGGCGAGCCTGCGCCGAATCGTCCCCGATACGACCGCGATTCGTTCAACGAGGGAGAAGACCTCGACGGAGACTGCATCAGAACCCGCCATGAGGTGCTGATCGAAGAGGCGACCGATCCGGTCACGATGTCGGTGAGCGGCTGCTCGGTCGCTGTCGGAGGTTGGTACGACCCATTCACGGCACGGTCGACCACTGACCCGCGGGACCTCCAAGTCGACCATGTCGTCTCGCTCTCTGACGCGTGGCATTCCGGCGCATGGACGTGGTCCTCGGGACGCAAGACCGAGTTCTCAAACGATCTCTCGAACCTGAACGCCATCTGGGGTTCGGAAAACCAGCGCAAGTCGAATCTTGGGCCATCGCAGTACGTCCCGCTGAACGAATCGCAGACGTGCGCGTATCTCGTTCAATACGCAGAGGTGAAGGTTGCGTGGCGGTTGTCGATCACCACCGCTGACTATGAGGCGACCGCTGCCGGCCTCGAGAACTGCAGCAGTTCCGACGCAGGACAACGTCCAGCACCAGCGTCGACCGGCACGGGGCTCCTCGCGATCACGACAACGTCGTTGCCCCGCCTGGAGGACACGGTGCCGACATCCGGGTCATCACAGAGCTGCCACCCTGCGTACGAACCGTGCATCCCGAATCTCGGGGGAGATGCGCTGAATTGCGGCGATCTCGGTGCTGACCAGAAGCCTGTGCGGGTGATCGAACCCTCCGTCGACCCGTTCCGGCTTGATGGTGACAACGACGGGGTGGGGTGCGAAGGAGGCTGAGTCGGCCCGAAAGGCCACATCGCGCAGCAGCAATCACTGTGCTGTCAGCCCTCCGGTACTACTCGGCGATCGTTGTGTTCGCGTACGGAGTCCAGGTTCGGCACGGCTGGCTGCGTGTGTGCTCACAATCGGGGTGCTCTGCTGGAACTTCCACGCCCGACACAAACGGCAGCGTCAGCGTCGACGCCGCTGGATCGATCCGCACCTGGGATCCGTCGAAGCCCAGCACGTCGAACGCCCACAGATTCCGATTACCGCCAGGGCTATCGACGATCAGGCGCAAGACCGAACCGGCCCGGAACACGTGCCCGGCCGGGAAGATCGCAACATCGACCTGGGTGAAGGTTCCGTCCGGCAACGGCTCGTTCGCAGCCTCGGTGAACAGATGCCACGGCAGCGTTTCCGATGTCTCGCTTTCGTCCAACGCCCGATGCGAAGCCCGCAGCCAGCCCGACTGCACGTACATCTCGAGCCCGTCGGGCCGCACTTCGCTGATGGTCACCTGGAGATCGGCATCGGCCTCGTCGGCCTGCAGGCTCAGCGACACCCGTCCGGAACCAGCCAGCATCAGATCCTCGGCGAACGGCTCGGTCTCGAACACGATCGCCTTGCCCGCCTCCAGCGGTTCCCACTGCAAATTCTCGAACTCGTCACCGTCGTCATCGGCTGCTTTGGTCAACAGCTGCGATCGTGCGACGTCCACGGTGAATGCCATCGTCGACTCGCCGCCGGTTAGGTCGCCGAGATTCCAGGTCACCGCCTCGGCGGCACTTGGTGGCCACTGCTCGAACGACACCGACTCGCGTGGTACGGGGGCCCCCAACGCTGCTGGGTTGGCGCCGCTTTCGAGGAAGACGGTGATCGCCGGTTCGCTCTCCAACGTGGCCTTGGCCTCTTCCCACGACGTGAAGCGGTCGGGTGGCAACTCGATACCACCCACCCCGAACGCCGACTCATACAGGGCGGGAGCACCGAGACGGACCAGTGGGCTCACCTGCGGAGTTCGCTCGGCGACATAGACGTCGAGCAGTTCGATCGCTGCTGCGAGGCTTCGCGGCCCGAGCGAGTCGGCGTGGGCGCCGTTGTAGAGGTGGGCCTTGAACACCGATGTGCCGGTGAAGTCGTCGAGCATCGTGGCGAACCGGCCTCCGGTTTGCTCGTCCTGCCATGAGCCGGCCAGGAAGGTGGGGACCGTGATCCGATCGACGAAGGTCCGGGGCGACAAGGGGTCGCCTTCGGCGTCGGTCCAGAATGCCGTCGCCGTTGCTGCCTCTCCGAGGTCGCGGTTCTGGCTCCGCAACGACTGGTTGGCGTCACAGATGTCGTCGCCGTCCTCGTCAATGCGTTGGTTGACCCACGCCGAGCCGTAGGCCTCGTTGGCACCCTGACGGCTTTCGCCCCAACTCTTCGCAAACCCGTTGTTGTAGATGCCGCCCGGCCAGACGACCGATCGATACGAATCTTCGATCACCGAAATCGGCGTGATCGCTGCGAGGCTCGGGGGTTGGGTCTGCGCGACGAAGAGCTGACTGATGCCGGAGTAGCTGATCCCGACCATGCCCACGTGGTTCTCGTACACCCAGTCCTGCGCAGCGATGGCTTCGACGACGTCGTAGCCGTCGATCGACTGCATCGGTTCGAAGTAGTCGAACGCTCCGCCCGAACACCCCGACCCGCGCATGTTGACCCCGACGGTGGCCCAGCCCAATAAGCCGTAGATGCTGATCGCCGGCTCGATCTCGTAAGGGCTCGATGGGTCATAGCCGGAGTACTCGATCACGGTCGGATAGGGGCCGTCCTCGATCGGCCCCGGCAGTCGCACGGTCGCGCTCAGCAAGGTGCCATCGCGCATCTCGATGTAGCCGAATCCCTCACCGATCTCCTGCCCATCGAAGAACGCCTGGTCGGGGTGTTCGTCGAAGTCGGGCACGCGTACTTTGTCGCTGCTGGGAGCCGGATCGGTGCCGAGCGCAAGCACCTGCCACCCTTCACCTGGCTCGACCTGGCGGAACAAGAGGTTGCCGAGTTCGTCGACCGTGCCGACCTGCTCGGCTCCTGGCCCCCGAAGTGTCAATTCCGTGCCCGGGGCGGCTCCCGTCACCGTGATCTGGCCGGCCGCTGCGGCTGTAGCGAAGTCGGCTGGAACTGTCGCTGGTTCACTCGTACTGGATCCTGCATCACCGGCGTCGGCGTCGGTGCTGGTGTCGGCGGGTTCGTCGGTGACGGCGCTGGTTTCGGAGTTCTCGTCAACGGGAGGCGCAGTGCCGTTGCCGTTATCGCTACAGGCCGCAGCGAGGAGAGACAGGCTCAGGATCGCGACCATCGTTGGACGGACCGTGGGCTGCAGAGCGAAGCGAGAGCGGAGCATGGGCGCACACTACGGCGGGGGGTCGAGTCGGGCGAGTCCGGCTGCGAGGGTCAAGTGTCTGCGGTTGCGGCCGTCCGTAGGAGCAGTGAGCAAGAGAGGCCGGAAGCGCTAAGGTCCGCGGCGATGGGCCCCACCGACCAAGAGCGCGAGATCATCCGTCGGATCTTCGACTTCGACGAACACGGCACCATCCAGATGTTCGATGATGTGATGGAGAACCCGGTGTCGAAGTACATCGATCCCGGTCACCTCCAGCGAGAGATCGAGGTGCTGTTCCATCAGTTCCCGATCGCGATTGCGCATCGCTCCCAGCTGGCGAATCCGGGGGATTTCCTCACGCATGGCGAGACCGGTGTGCCGATCCTCGTCACCCGCACCGAGGACGGCCACCTGAAGGCGTTTCTCAACGTGTGCCGCCATCGAGTCACCACCCTCGAGAGCGAACCATGCGGCAACGCCCGTCGCTTCACCTGCCCGTATCACGCCTGGACCTACGACCTCGAAGGGGTCCTGCGAGGGTTGCCGCAGCCCGTGGGCTTCAAGTCGGTTGACCGTGCGGGCGTCGGCCTCGTCGAACTTCCCGTCTTTGAGCATTTCGGCCTGATCTGGGTGGTTCCCTCCCCGCGCCACGAACCCATCGATATCGATGCCTGGTTCGCACCACTCGAGGAGAACCTCGGCGGCCTCGACCTCGGCGAGCACCACCTCTTCCGATCCTGGACCCTTCACCGAGACATGAACTGGCGCATCCTGCTCGAGGGATTCCAGGAGTCGTACCACTTCTGTTCCGCTCACCGACACACGGCCTGCTCGTCTTACCTCGACAACCAGAGCGTCTGGACCGACCTGTACCCGCATGTCCGACATTCCGTGCCGCTGCCTCGAGTGCTCGAGTACCGCGATCAGCCCGAGGACACATGGGACTACCGCTCGAACTTCATGGATCAGAACTATGTGTTCCCGGCGAACTTCGCTCAGGTCATGACCGACCATGTCTACATCCACACCGTGATCCCGACCGGCGTCGATTCGTGCGTCTTCCAGTGCATGATGCTCACGCCGGAGGAGCCCGCCACTGAGAAGGCCGAGCGCCACTACCAGAAGAATTACGACGTCGTCCGGGTCGTCTTCGACGAAGACTTCGCCGTCGGGGAGGGGATCCAGCAGGGTCTTGCCACCGGGGCGAACCAGCACTTCACCTTCGGCCGATACGAGTGTGGGCTCCACCTCGGCCAGCGCTCCGTCGACGCCGCACTAGCCGGCGAACTGAGGCTCTGAACCATGCCGACCTTCGACGGCTCGTGCGGCGCGATCCACTACGAGCAGTGGCTCCCTCAACGTGAACCGACCGGAATCGTCGTGCTCGTTCACGGCTACGCCGAATACGGCGCCCGCTACGCCCACGTCGCCGAACGACTCACCTCGCTCGGAGTCGCCGTGTACGCGGAGGACCACATGGGCCATGGGCACAGCGACGGGGAGCGGGCGCTGATCACCGACTTCGGTGATGTGGTTGCCGATCTCGAGACCCTCGTCCGTATCGCCACCGACACCCATCCTGAGGTGCCGGTCCTCATGATCGGCCACTCGATGGGCGGCCTGCTCACCGCCCGCTTCGCGCAAGCGAACCCCGATGCGGTCGCCGGCGTCGGGTTTCTCGGCGCGGTCATCGGTGACTGGAATTGGGCTCGTGATGCGCTCGCTGCGCCGGAACTTCCCGAAGCGGCCACCGACTTCTCAGGCATGTCACGAGATGAGTCGACGGTCGTGGCGTACTCGACCGATCCGCTCATCTACCGAGGCCGGTACAAACGACCGCTGCTCGAGGCCGAGATGCGGGCGCTTGACGGCTTCCAGACCGACATCCATCGGCTCAGCATGCCGGTGCTGTTCTGCCACGGCGACGACGATCCCTATGTCGACTACCGGACGTCGCTCGCTGCCGTCGAGGCGATGCCCAGCACCGACACCACAATCCGGGTCTATGAGGGCGCTCGGCACGAACTCGTCAACGAGACCAACCGTGACGAGGTCATCGACGAGATCGTTGCCTTCGTCGCCCGTCTCATCGACGGCTGAAGCGACCCCGCCCAGATCTTTCGGTGGGCGACCTCGTGCGAGGGGCGCCGACGCCCTGTTGGTGGACGTGCTGCGCGATGCTGCCCGCATGAGCGTCGTCAAGATCAATGCCGTCACCGTTCCCGAGGGGATGGGTGACGATTTCATGGAGCGATTCGCGAAGCGGGCCGGGTCGGTGGAAAGCCAGCCTGGGTTCGAGGAGTTTCTGCTGTTGAAGCCGACCGACGGCACGTCGCCGTTCTATGTCTTCACCCGCTGGGAGTCCGAAGAGGCGTTCGAGGCCTGGATGGGCGGCAGCGACTTCCGACGGGCTCACGGCACCGACGGCGAGGCATCGGCTGAAGCCCGCCCAGCGGGCCCGCCCGGCGTTTCGGCTGAACTGCTGTCCTTCGACGTCGTTGAGCGGGTGACGTCAGCCGGCTGACGCTGCGCATTCACACAAAGTCCACTCGCCCGGCGCAGCGCAGTTCGCTACCGTTCGCCCATGGCCGTCATTACTCCGACCGGACACGCATGCGGCGCCGTCGTCACCGACCTCGACGCCCGAGCGATCAATGATGCCGAGGCGGCCGAACTGCGCTCCGCCCTCGACGAGCACCATGTGCTCGTGTTTCCCGATCAGCGAATGTCCAACGACGAACTTGAACGGTTCTCCGAGGCGTTCGGCCGCCTGGGCACGGACCCGTGGTTCATCCCGATCGAGGGCAGCGATCACATCGCCGAGATCCGACGCGACGCCGATGAAGAGGCACCGCTGTTCGGAGAGGGCTGGCATTCCGACTGGAGCTTTCTCGACTCCCCGCCGGTGGCGACCTGTCTGCTCGGCCTCACCATCCCACCGGTCGGCGGCGACACGCTCTTCGCCAACCAGCACCTTGCCTACGACCGCCTGCCCGATGACCTCAAGTCTCGACTCGAGGGCCTCATCGCGAAGCATTCCGACCGCTTCATTTACGGCAAGGGCAGCATGCACGACCCGGCGTCGGACGAGACGGCCGGACAGACGATGGCGATCCGCGGCGACCGCGACCCCTATGACGGTCAACACCCGTTGGTGCGGATCCACGAAGGCAACGGACGGCCGGCCCTCTTCTCGACCCTCGGGTACGTGCAGGGTGTCGTCGACATGGAGGACGACGAGGCCCGTTCACTGCTGCGCGAAATCCACGAGCACCAGATCGACGACGCTGTCATCTACCGGCACCGCTGGGAACCGGACATGGCGGTCGTGTGGGACAACCGAAGTGTGCTGCACCGGGCGACCGGCGGTTACGAAGGCCACGACCGCCTCCTGCGACGAACGACGATCGTTCGCTGAGCGGCTCTCAGCGGAGCCAGTTGTTCGGGATCGCCCGCTCGCACCAACTCCCGAACCGTTTCCAGAAGATTCGCATCAGGCGAGTCCACATGCTGCGGGCACGGCGGCGAACGAACGTGTCGAGCTGAAGTGTGAGTCGCGTGCCGCCATCGTCGGTGTCTTCAACCCAGAACTGCAGCCGGGTCGGTCGGAACAGGGCGAAGCTCAGGGCGTAGCTGCCGTAGAAGTACTGGAGGTCCCGGTAGTCCTCGTGGCGGATCTCGCCGAGCACACCGGCGAAGTTGATGAAGGGCCCGGTGTGGGTGTTGTAGACGCCTTCGGCGAAACCGGTCTCGCCCGCCTCATTCGTGAGGAACTCGACCCGCCACGGCGGGATCTGGCCGTCGGTGAAGGTCCCGGGATCGCACAGCCAGGCCCAGACCTGGGCACGGGGACGTTCGATGATCCAGACATGCTCGTAGACATCGTGGACGAAACCACTCGGTGGCTCGGGCGGGGAGGGAGCGACGTTGAGGGTCTGGCCTTGGGAGTCGGGGGAATCGGCGACCATGCCACCATCATGGCCGCCCGCCGGGAGTTGTGAGAGGCCGGGCCTCAGGCGCCTACGCTCCGGTCATGACCCGGACGATGACCGCCGCCGTGACCCTCGGCAACGGCGGCTTCGAGATGATCGAGATCCAGCAGGTACCTATACCGATTCCCGCAGCCGGGGAGGTTCGGCTCAAGGTCTTGGCGGCGGGCATGAACAACACCGAGATCAACACCCGCCTCGGTTGGTACAGCGCTGACGTCGAGGTCTCCACCGATGCCGTCGCTGGCGCTGCCGACGGCACGGTTCAGCGCGAGGACGGCGGCTGGAACGAGCCGACCCCGTGGCCACTGATCCAGGGCACCGACTGTTGCGGCATCGTCGATGAACTGGGTCAGGGTGTCGACCCCGCTCTCCTGGGGAAGCGCGTGATCGTCCGAGCGTGCATGCGCCCGAAGGGTTACGACACCATGCACAACGTCTGGATGGCGTCGGACTTCGACGGCGCCTTCGCCGAGTATGTGAAGGTTCCGGCGAGCGAGGTCTTTCCGGTCGAGTGCGACTGGACCGACGCCGAACTCGGTGCGATCCCGTGCGCCTACGCCACCGCCGAGAACATGATCCAGCGAGCGGGCATCAGGTCCGGCGATCGTGTGCTCGTTACCGGCGCCTCCGGCGGTACCGGCTCGGCGTCGGTGCAACTCGCCGCTCGTCGAGGCGCCCATGTCGTCGCCATGGCCTCGAGGTCGAAGTTCGAGGAGGTCCGTGCGCTCGGTGCCCACGAACTGGTCGAACGCGGCGAGGCCCTTGAGTCGGAGTCGTGCGATGTGGTGATCGACAATGTCGCTGGTCCGGGCTTCCCGGCGGCACTGGAAGCGGTCCGACGCGGTGGATGTCTCGTCACCTCCGGCGCGATCGCCGGCCCGATCGTCGATCTCGATGTCCGCACCCTCTACCTGCGCGACATCCGGCTCATCGGCTCCACAGCGTGGGACGAACCCGTCTTCCCGAATCTGGTCGGCTACATCGAACGAGGTGAGATTCGACCGCGCGTGGCCAAGACGTTCCCGTTGACCGACATCGTGGCGGCGCAGCAGGAGTTCCTCCGGAAGGCGCATGTGGGGAAGTTCGTCTTGATCCCCTGATCGGGCGGTGTCGTTCAGGCTGCAGCCATTCGGGGGTGCACGGCGGAGTTCGCTATGGTGTCGCCATGCCGCCCGACAACGAGGTGGAGGTCGAACCCGCCGAGTCGGAGCGCATCGACGCGCTTCTACGCGAACTCGACGCTGAAGATCTCGAGTTCCTGGAGCCGCCAACCTCGATCTGGAAGGCCATCTCGGCCACGGTCGACGCCGAGCGCGACGCCGCCCGCATTGCACGCACAGCCCCCGGGCTCCGCCATTCCGACGCCCTCACGGTCGCGTACCGAATCGACGCCGACGACTATGTCGTCAGCATGGGCGATGGGTGGTCGAACTTCGCTCGCGACAACGGTGCCCCCGAACTCGCCGAACTCACCGGAACGCAAACGCTGTGGTCGTTCTTCAGCAGCGACACCAGCCGCAGTGTTTGGCAGATGATCATCGAACGGGTCCGCAACTCCGGTGACGCAATGCAGGTGCCCCTTCGCTGTGACGCGCCGCATGCTCGCCGCTGGTTCGAAATGACCGTCTCACCCGAGGCGGATGGCCACGTCCACTTCCATTCCGTCCTCGTCTTCGAAGAGCTTCGAGAGCCGGTTGCCTTCCTCGATGCCTTCGTGGAGCGCGACAGCACCGACGATGAGATCGCCCTCTGTACCTGGTGCGCGCAGGCCGAATACGAGGGGGAGTGGTGTGAGGTCGAGGACGTCGTGCGTCGAGCCCGCCTTCTCGAGCGCAGCGTCATGCCACCTGTCGTGCACGGAGTGTGCAGCGCCTGCCGCGACGAGCTCAGCCGTGAATGCTCGCTCGTGGGTGCCGACGAGGTCGACGACTGAATCAGCGGGTGGCGAGCTGCTTGCCCAGCTTGCGCATCCCGAGCCTGAAGCCCGCCGCCCCGGCGACCTTGGCGATGGGAGCAAGGACACGCGGCAGATAGCGAACCTTGACGTCCTCGACCCAGACGACCTCGCTGGCCGTCTCGCTCGTCGGCTCGATCGTGAAGCCCGCCCGGCCGGTGAGCACCGGGCCGAGTTTCTCGACCTCGCAGTCGCCCGTGCCGGCATCGGCGTCCCAAGCGCAACGCGTGACCCGCATCGTGTCGGGGAGAGCCAGCGGGCCGTAACCCGTGGTGGCGGTGAACTCCGAACCGATCGCCGTCGGGTCGCCGTCGGTGTGGATCTCGACCTTGGTGGCGGGGATCCATGTTTCATGGCCCTTCCAGTCGATGAGTGCGTCCCATACGGTCCGAGCCGGAGCGTCGAAGGGTTGGGTGACGGTGAATCGTACGTTGGCCATGCGATGACGGTACGGAGCCACATGGCCCTCTGCCACCCCCGGGCTGCTCCGGGTGGGCGTGGCATCCGCCACTCGCGCAGACTGCGCTCGTGGCCGCCGATCGTCCCGCACTTCTGCTCGCTCAGGATCTGGGCTACGCCGTGGGCGAGGACGGCGCCATGACGCCCACGGTCGTCCTGCACGTCGACGATCACCCGGAGGTCGCCGACCTCGCTCGTGTTCACGCCATCGAGGGCATCGGTGACGTGCGCACGACGGGCCGCCGCGTCGACAACGCCGGTCCGGACGGGAAACCGGTCTTCCTTCTGGGCGTCTCGCTCACATCGCCGGTTCGTGCTGCGTTCGCGATCATGTTCCCCTTGCCCGACGCCGAGGCGTTCCTCCGTGACGCCGGCCGGGGCGGGCGACTGGCGTTGGCGACTACCGATGTGGGGTCAGTCGGCGCCGAGAGGCCCTTCTGGTTGGCGATTGATCTTGACGGTCCATCGCTTGAGCAGGCCCTCGACGCGATCTGAGCCCCGGCGTGACGCGACGGGCGTATCCGCGTCGCATGGCATGGCCTTCCGGATCAGGCGATTGGTAACGCTGTTGTTCGCTTGACGACCTTCATGGCGAGTTGTGATGTGAGGGTCTGGACGTGGGGGAGCGCCGCCAACTCGTCCATGTAGATCGATTCGAATGCGTCGGCGTCGGCGGCGACGACACGAAGGAGATAGTCGGGCTGCCCCATCATGCGGGCCGCCTCGATGATCGAGGGAACCGTCTGGATCGCCTGCTCAAACTCGAGCATCGACTCCCGGGTCACCGAGGTGAGGGTCACCCACACGATCGGTTCATAGGCGCACCCCACTGCCTCGCGGTCGACAACAGCGCTGTAGCCGGCGATCACCCCGTCGGCCTCGAGTCGGCGGACCCGTCGGAGGCATGGCGAGGGGCTGAGTCCTACCAGGTCAGCAAGATCGTTATTTTGCATGCGTCCATGGCGTTGAAGCTCGCTGATAATTGCGCGATCAATCGAATCCATGACATCAGATGCTACATCTGGGTGGTTCAGTCGCCGACAAGGCCAGCGGCTGCCGCCTGTCGTGGCGCATGCTGGAGCAATGTCCAGCCGTTCTGATGAGCCCGTGTACCACGCCGTCTGGCCGAGATCGCCGCGCGGCGTGCAGGCCCGTCGGCGAGCCGACCGGCTCTCGTCGCTCGAGGGCGCCCGTATCGCCTTCCTGTGGGACTACCTGTTCCGCGGTGACGAACTGTTCCCCGTGCTGGAAGCCGAGCTTCGCGAACGGTTCCCCGGCGTCGACATCGTCGGCTACGACGTCTTCGGCAACCTCCACGGCAGCGACGAGAAGGCACGCGTCGGGCGACTGCCCGATGATCTGCGGACACGCGGCGTGGATGCGGTCGTTTCTGGCATGGGGTGTTGAGGCTCCTGCACGCCCGCCGTGATGCGGGCCGCCATCGCCGCCGAGTCCATCGGCATCCCCTCGGTGTCGATCGTCTGCGAGGGCTTCGAGGGCCAGGCTCTCGCCACTGCCCGAGGTCACGGCCACGACGGCCTTGCGCTCGCCGTGACCGAGGGCCATGTCGACGCCATGAGCACCGATGAACTCGTCGCCTCGTTCCGAGCGACGGTCGTCGATCGTGTGATCGCTGGCTTGACGATCGAACCTGTTGAGGAGCACAAGGACTCGGGCGAGCCCGCCTCCCTCGACATCGTCGTCTCCGGCTCCATTGACGACGTGAACCGGTACTTTCTCGATCGTGGGTGGAGCGACGGCCACCCCGTCGTGCCGCCGACACGCGAGCGGATCGAGGTGTTTCTCGCCGACTCCGGTCACGATCCGTGGAAGGTACTCGGTGTTGCCAGCTCGTCCGGTCGCGACGTGACCGTGTGGTCCATCGCCGTCAACGCCGTGATGGCGGGGTGTCGACCCGAACACCTGCCGGTACTCCTTGCACTAGCCGAGGTGTTGCTCGACCCGGCCTACGGGGCCGAACACTCGGGCAACACCACTGGCGCCGACGCCCTGATCGTTCTCAACGGCCCCACGACCGCTGCGCTCGGTTTCCACCATGGCGCCGGCGTGATGCGTGAGGGCACCCACGCCAACACCGCCGTCGGCCGGTGGCTGCGGCTCTACCTGCGGAACGTGTTCGGGTTTACCAGCGACGAGCACGACAAGGCAACGTTCGGAAACCCCGCCCGCGTCGTGCTCTCCGAAGACCAGGCGTGTCTCGACGAGATCGGTTGGACCCCGCTCAGCGTTGACCTCGGCGCTCCCATCGGCGCCGACGCCGTCAGCGTCGCCCGCATGAACAGCGGCACGATCATCGGCAGCGTGTTCGGCAGTACCCCCGAGGAGATCGTGCCCTACCTCGGAAACGGTCTCGCTCGGACGGCCGCCTGGGATCTCACCCACGTCTACGGCCTCGGGCATGACCAGTTCGCGCCGCTCCTGGTGCTCTCGCCGATCCTCGCCCGGACGTTCGCCCGGGCCGGCTGGTCCAAGGCCGATGTTCGGGCTGCGCTGTTCGAGCATGCCCGGATCCCGGCATCGACGTTCGAGGCGCTGATCGGCGAGTGGAGCAATCTCACCGCCGGACGACGCCGCCTCGTCGATCTGGTTGCGGCGGGGTTGCTGCCACCGGTGTTCGCCACCTCCGACGACCCTCAGCGACTCGTGCCGATTGTCACCCGTCCCGAGCGGATCCGGATCGCCGTCGCCGGCGACCCGACCCGCACCAACGCCTATGCGTTCAGCAACGACGGGCCCCACGGATGGTGGACCACAACGGTGATCGATCACACACCGGCAAGCGATCTGGTGTGTTCCGTCGACGGGTCGTGCAGAATCGACCGGTGATCCTCTACGTCGACAACGAACATGCCTCGACGTACGAGCGGGCAGGCGACTGGCTTCTCGCTGCCCGCACCCGAATCACCTACCGACTCGGTGACCTGGCCGGCGATGTCTGCCTTCTTGCCCGATACGGCGACGTCAACCCCGGCCTGATCGACCGGCACGGAATCCGGGCGGTGTTCATCTCTGGACATGGCGCACCACCCGAGGTGTACGACGAGCGCGAACGCGAAGGGCTGCGCGAGATCATTCGTCGGGGTGACCTTCCCGTCTTTGGATTCTGCGGCGGGTTGCAGTTCATCGCTGACGCGCTCGGTGTAGCACCGGTTCGCATGGGCCGACTGCCCGGCGGCGCCGCTGACCCGCACCCGGACTACGAGCCCGGCTGGATCACCGAGCTCGGCTACGAGCCGGTCCGGCTGGTCGGTGACCACCCACTGCACGACGGGCTCGGCGCAACCCCCGTCTTCCGTCATGCGCACTCGTACCACCTGCCAACACTTCCCGACGGGTTTGTGCGGCTGGCCGAGACCGACCCGTGTCCGATCCAGCTCGCTGCCCACGAGGAACGCCCGCTCGCCGGTGCGCAGTTCCACCCCGAGTACTGGACCACCGACAACCCCGACGGTGAGCGCCTCATCCACAACTTCCTCCGATGGGCCGGGGTGACCTCGTGACGGCAATGCTCGACACGGATCGTCATCCGCTCACCGATGTCGCATACCAGACCTCCTGTCGCGAACGGCTCGACGCCGATGGAGCGCTCGTGTTGAACGGGCTTGTGCCCGCCTCGATCATCGACGAGATCGTGGCCGAGGCAGCACCAAGGATCGGCGAGGCGTTCTTCGCTGACTCGACCCACAACGTCTACCTGACCGGCCCGGACCCGTGCCTCGCCGACGACCATGCGTTCAACCGGCAGGTGCTCAGCAGCAAGGGACTCATCGCCGACGACCAGGTTCCACACGACTCACCGCTGCGCACGATCTACGCCGATCCCGAGCTGCGGGGATTCCTCTGCGCCGTGCTCGGCATCGAGTCGATCCATGCCTACGACGACCCACTCTCGTCGATCAATGTCCACTTCGCGCCGCATGGCCGAGAGCTCGGCTGGCACTTCGACAACTCGTCGTTTGCCGTGACACTGCTCCTTCAAGCCCCTCAGGGTGGCGGCATCTTCGAGTACGTCCCGGCCGCCCGCGCCTCGGGGCGCGGAGAGCAGGGCTACGAGACCGTCGACGCCGTGCTCGATGGCATCCACCCCGTCGAGACGCTCATGTTCGCTCCGGGGGATCTGGTGTTGTTCCGGGGCCGGGACGCACTCCACCGAGTCACGCCGACGATCGGTGACGTCACTCGACTGCTCGTCGTTTTCGCCTTCAACGACGAACCAGGGGTGCGGCTTTCCGACTCGGCCCTGGCGACCTTCTACGGCCGCCACGCCTGAACCGGCGTCGCTTCTTGGTGTCGGTCCAATCGATCTGACTACTGTCCGCGCATGCGCCACCGCCTGCTCGCCCTCCTCGCCGTGCTCATGCTCGTTCCTGCCGCCTGTGGCAGTGCCGACGACAATGTCGCCGAGGCCGAATCTTCGCCTGTCGATACCACCACGACCGAGCAAAGTGACACCGCTGAAGCGGTCGTGGCTGACGCCGAGGACCCATCGGAAAACGAAACTGACGACAACGCGGAAGAAGATCCGGAGCCGGTCACCGAGGCGACACCAGCGTTCGATTTCCGTGCCGCCGAACCGATCGTCTCTGGCTTCATTGACACGGCTGGACTCAACGGTGCAGCGCTCACGATCGTGCATCGAGATCACGGAGTCATCTACGAGAACTTCTGGGGGGTCTACGACGAGAACCGCATCTCGCTGCTCGCTTCGTCGTCGAAAATGGTGGTCGCCGGCGTGCTGCTCCACTTGCAGGATCAGGGGCTGCTCGACATCAACGCGCCGGTCGCTGATGTCGCCGAGTGGGGGACCGGCAACCCAGACATCACGCCCGCTCAGCTGCTGTCGAACAGCTCCGGCTTGATCGGGCTCCTGCAGAACCTGGCCTACGGGCCCTATGTGTGCCAATGGGACTATTCGCAGAACTTGCAGGACTGTGCCGCACAGATCATGACAACGCCGGACGACGACACCGACATCATCGCCCCCGATACCGGTTTCAACTACGGCGGCGCTCAGTGGCAGGTCGCCGGGGCGGTCGCTGAAGCAGCGTCGGGCAAGACGTGGGCCGAACTGATCGACGAAATCTATGTCGAGCCGTGTGGACTCGAGACGTTCGGGTTCAACAATCACTTCACCCAGATCGAGGGTGCCGGCTTCGATCACCCGCCCGGCTTCGACAGCAACCCTGGCCAGCTCGCCGACACCGCCAACCCCAATCTTGAGGGCGGCGCCTACTCCAACAGCCGCGACTACGCCCGACTGCTGCTCATGCATCTGCAGGACGGCAGGTGCGGTGACACCCAGATCCTCACCCCGGAGTCGCTTGCGACCATGCACGCCGACCGCATCGCCGAGGCCTACGACGGCGACGCCTACAGCCCCGGCACAGGGTACGGGATGGGCTGGTGGGTCGACCGTGCGTCAGGTCGCATCAGCGACGGCGGCGCGTTCGGATCGACCCCGTGGCTCGACCTCGACGATGGCTACGGCGTGCACTTGCTCACCGAGTCGAACAGCGGGACCTCGAATCAGCTCGCCGCTCTGCTCTACGACGTGATCGACGACGCCATCGCCGCAGGCGTCGGCTGAGCGTCTGCCGTCACCGATCCCGCCGAGAAGTGCCTAGGGTCCCGGCATGGTCGATGCCATGTTCGAACGCGACGGCATGCGGGTGCGCCCCGGACCGCTCTGTACCGGCCCCTGGGACCCGAGCTCGATGCACGGCGGCCCCCCGACGGTGCTGGCCGGTCGCTATCTCGCTGAACACGGCGCCGGTGACGCCTTCCACCTGGCCCGCCTCACCGTGGAACTCGTTCGACCGGTTCCGCTCGTGCCGCTCACCGTCGAAGTCCGGGAGACGCGTCCCGGGCGCCGGATCCAACTGCTTGATCTCGTGCTTCGCGACGAGCAGGACACCGAACTCGTCTACGCCCGAGGCATGCGGATCGCCCGCGGCGACAATGGGCTCGACGAGTCGCTGCTCGACATGCCGGGTCCGGTCGCGGTGGCCGGTCCTGACGACTCGAGCCCCTACGAGCACGGCTATCCGCTGCCCGCATGCGGGTTCTACATGGACGCCTTCGATATCCGCTCTGTCGATGGCCGATCGTTCGGCGCTGCCGGCCCGTCTGCATCATGGTTCCGACTCCTTGCTCCGGTCTTCGCCGGCGAGCCGATCACCCCGCTCGATCGGGTGCCCGCCGTGGCCGACTTCGGCAATGGCATCAGCAACATCATCGAGATGGGACGACATCTCTACATCAACCCTGACCTGACCGTAAACGTCCACCGCCTGCCACGCGGCGAGTGGCTGCTGAGCGATGCCGTCACCCACCTGCGAGCCGACGGCTACGGCACCGCCACCGCAACCCTTGCCGATGCCAACGGCCTGCTCGGGATCGCCAACCAGTCGCTACTCGTGGTGCCAGCGTCGTGACGAACAGTCGCGATCGTTGACGTGACGATGGCTGAGCAGGTGTCGCTGTCGGGGATTCGGGCCGTCGTGTTCGACAAGGACGGGACGTTGATTGACGTCCATCGGACCTGGGGTCCGGCGATGGCCGGTGCGCTAGGCGATCTGGTCGACGACCCGATTCGCCGATCTGAGGCTGCCGCAGCAATCGGCGTGGATCTGGACACGCACGAACTCGCCGTCGACGCCCCGATCATTGCGGCGAGCAATGACCAGCTCGTCGCGCTTCTCGCCCCGATCCTCAAGGTTGACCCCGAGCGGTTCCTCCCGACCTTCGAAGAGCGGCTGTTCGCCCACGCCGATGGCACCGTTACGCCACTGCCAGGGGTGGTCGACGCGCTCGATGCGCTCGCGCGCATGGGTTGTTGGATCGGGCTTGCCACCAACGACGCGGAGATCTCAGCGCGTCAGCAGCTCACCGGTCTCGGGTGGCTGCATCGGTTCGAGAGCGTGATCGGCTACGACTCCGGCTTCGGTGCCAAGCCCGGTCCGGGGATGCTGCTCGAAAGTGCCGATCGGGCCGGTGTGAAACCGCAGGAACTCCTGGTCGTCGGTGACACCGACACGGATCTGCGCACGGCTGCCGCAGCGGGCTGCCCGAGTGTCTTGGTCCATGCGCCGGTCGGTTCGATCCAGCCGACGGTGCACCTGGCGTCGTTGGCCGAGTTGCCGGCTCTGCTCCCCTGAGTCGTGCCGCCTCGGCGGCTGTGCGACGATGAGGGCCGTGCTCACCGGACACAGTCTCTGGCTCGACCAGCTTTCACCCCTGCCGCAGCGCCCTGCGCTGAACGGCAGCCTCGAGGCCGACGTCGTCGTGGTGGGCGGTGGTTTCACTGGGCTGTGGACGGCCTACTACCTGAAGCAGCTCGATCCGTCTCTGTCGGTCGTCGTGGTCGAGCGTCACCACGTCGGCTTCGGTGCATCGGGTCGCAACGGTGGCTGGGTCGTCGCCGAGTTCGCGTGCGGACTCGACAGATACGCTGCGATGTCGAGCCACGACGAGGCATTTCGGCTCGTTCGTGAGCTGCATGCATCGGTCGGCGAGATCGGCCGTGTGATCGGGGCCGAAGGCATCGAGTGCGGATTCCACAAGGGCGGAACGATCCGTTTCGCTCGCAATGCAGCCCAGCTCGAGCGTCAGCGCCAGGAGGTCGCCCACGAACACGCAGCGGGGTTCACCGACGACGACTTCCGACTGTTGTCGCCCGACCAGACCCGATCGATCGCGGCGGCCGACGGCGTGCTCGGAGGACTCTTCTTCGCTCATACCGCAGCGGTCGACCCCGGACGGCTCGTCACCGGCCTGGCCGCTGCATGTGAGGATGCCGGCGTCATCATCGTCGAGCGCACGACCGTGGAATCGGTCGGTGATCACGTGGTGCACACTGATCGGGGCGACCTCCGGGCTCGCCACATCGTGCAGGCGATCGAGGCGTACACGCGAGATCTCGACGGTGAGCGCCGACGGCTGCTGCCGGTCTACTCACGCATGATCGCGACCGAGCCGCTCACCGCCGAGCAGTGGGCCGAGATCGGTCTCGACGACCGCCCGACCTTCGCCGACGATCGGTACATGGTGATCTACGGCCAACGCACCGAAGACGGCCGCCTTGCGTTCGGCGGCCGTGGAATCCCGTACCTGTGGGGGTCAGGTATCGATCCGGCCTCCGAGGTTCGGTCCGACTCACATGCGCGTGTCGACGCCGCTCTATTCGAACTCTTCCCCCAACTTCGCGGCATCGGTATCACCCATCGGTGGGGTGGCGTACTCGCGATCCCGCGTGACTGGACCCCGTTCGTGCATCACGACCCCGACCGTGGGTTCCTTGCTGCCGGTGGTTACGTCGGCGAGGGCGTCGCCACTGCGAACCTTGCGGGCCGCACGATGGCCGAACTGATCACCGGCGCCGATACGCAACGAGTCGGTCTGCCGTGGATCAAGGCGCTACCGAGACGTTGGGAACCCGAGCCGTTGCGATGGCTTGGGGTGCGGTCGAGCTACCGGCTGATGGCGGCCGCTGATCGCATCGAAGACCGAGGCAAGACGTCTCGCCTCGGCATCACCCTCGCCAACCTGCTGCGGGGTTCCTGATCAGCTGTCGAAGCCCACGCCGAGGCGAGCGAGGGAGCGAAGCAGCCAGCCCTCCTTGCCGGTTCGGTCGGCCTTCGCGATTGCCCGGCGCGTGGTCTGGATCGCAAGTGAACGCAGCGGCTCGGGTGGGAACGGCATCGGCTTGCGGCGGACCATACGCAACGCGGTTCGCTCGGTTTCGAGCCCGTCGACTAGGTCGAGCGCAACGCGGGCGCCGAACCGGCTTGCCCCGACCCCAAGCCCGGTGTAGCCGCCGACCCACGCAAGCCGCCCATTGAAGCGAGTGCCGTAGGTCGCAGCGAACTTGCTGGTCGTGCCGATCGGGCCGGCCCAACGGTGCGTGAAGCCGAGCCCTTCGAGCTGAGGGAACGTCTCGAAGAAATGCCCGGCAATCAGCTCGTGACTCGACCGGCGGTCCTCATACTCGGGGCCCATGCCGTTGCCGAAGTAGTAGTTGGCGTCGTAGCCGCCCCACAGGATTCGGTCGTCGTGGGTGCGCCGGTAGTAGTGGAACTGGTGGCCGCTGTCGTTGAGGCCGGCGCGATCGTCCCACCCGATCGCCTCCAGCTGCTCGCTCGTCAACGGCTCGGTCATCAACACATGGTCGTAGACCGGCACGATGTAGCGCCGCATCTGGCGAATCGGCTCGGCCCACGCGTTGGTGGCGACGATCACCCGGTCGGCGACGACGGTGTGCGCTCCGGAGCGAAGGGTGAGGCGGCCGTTGGTGTCGTCAATGTCATCGACCCGGGTGCCGTCGTGGATGATGCCTCCGAGCGACTCGACGGCATCGGCGAGCCCCCAGACGAGTCGGGCGGGATCGAGCAGAGCGAGCGTGTCGTGGTAGGCGAGCCCGCCGTGGAACGTGGGGGAGTGGACTCGTGCCTGCGCAGCGGACTGCTTCATCAGGGTGTGAGCAAGTCCGTGCTGTCGAAGCGTCTCGGCTTCCTCGGTGAGGTCATCGAGTTGCCACGCAGCGGTGGCGAAGGCGACTTCATCGGCTCGGTGGGCGTGGCAGGCGATTGCGTAGCGATCGACCGTGGCGAGCAGGTTGTCGAGATTGTCGCGTCCGAGGCGTTCAAGGGTGTCGAAGTCGTCAGGCCAGTGAGCGAGGCCGTTGAGCACACCGTGGGTGAGACTCACGTCGGCGAACCCGCCGTTGCGGGTGGAGGCTCCGAACCCGCAGGTCTCTGCTTCGAGCACGACCACGCGACGTCCGGGCTGCCCCTCGAGTGCCTGAAGAGCAGCCCAGAGGCCGGTGAAGCCACCACCAACGACGCAGAGGTCGGTGCTGAGGCCGCTTCGCAGCGGTGGCCGGGGGTCAGGCGCGTCGGGCTGATCCGTCCAGTGGACGGCAGGACGCGCCTCGGCGACCAGACGTGCGAGATTCACGTCGTGACGACGTACGCCTTGCGGACGGGTTCGACGACTTCCCAGATGCCGGCCCAGCCCTGCGGAACGAAGCCGAGGTCGCCGGCGTGAAGGTCGAGCACCGTGCCGTCGTCTTCGATCAGCCGCAGATGGCCTGCCATGATGACGATGAACTCGTCGACCGGGTAGCCATCCTCACGCCAGGAATCGACTGGCGCTTCCCAGATCCCTGCCTCGAATGGATCGTCGACGAGCGAGGCGTAGCGCCAGGGCCCGGCGACGCCGGACGGCTGCTCCGGGTCCGGGACCATGCGACCACGCAGGGACGCCATGTCGATGGTGACGGCCTTGGGGGTATCGGTCACGACGAGATATCCGGGTTCTCCCACACGATCAGGACAGAATTATTGCCGACGGTCGGGTCGTCGAGGTAGCCGGGGATGACTCCTCTGGCCTCGAAGCCGTTCTCCAGTTGGAAGGTCAGGGTCGGGTCGTACAACTCGCCGGCGACGACCTTGTCGATGTACGCCTGTGCCGACATGGTGTCGATGTGGTCGGCGTAGCCGGGGATCACCCCACCGGCGACGATGCCCCGCTTGCCGAGTCGACGGACACAGTCCTTGCGGAGTTCGTAGAGCCGCCGGCCGATGCCGCGACCGCGGTATTCGGGGTACACCGAGATGTCGGTGCCGTAGTACCAGGGATGGTCAATGGAGTGGTGCTCGACGCCGTTTTCTCCGGTGATGTCGACGAGCGCGTGACTGGTGTGCGCAAAGTCGAACTCCACGAGGATCCCGAGCCCCATCCCGACCGGGCGTCCGTCGTCGAGCACGACGAAGTTGCCTTCCGGGAAGGTCTCGGCGAGCACGCGGAGTTCGTCGGCGTTGTAGAGGTCGTCGGGACTGATCGAGGCGAAGACGGCCAACTCAAGTTCTTCGAGCGCCTCAGCGTGCTCGACGGCCAACGGAACGTACGTGAGTTCGCTCACCGGGCGAACGAGACCTTCTGGTACTCGTTCATCGACGGCAAGCCCCAAACCGCCCAGAACTCCTTCGTGCGCGGGCGCATCACCGTCGCGCCGGACGATTCGACATGGTAGGGCTCGACAGCGGTCTGACACACGGCGTCGGGCTCGCGGGTGAGGGCCATGAGGTCGTCGGCGGTGATGCCGTCGCGATCAAGCCACTGCCGGGCGGTGTCGAGACGACGCACCGAACTGTCCTGGAGCGCGTCGGCTCGCGGCCCCTGCACGGCGGTGGTCTCGGGCGCGAGTGTGTGGTTGGTGTGCGCTACTGCGTCGCGGTCAAGGGTCGTGACCGGTCGAGCGGTGGGCATGGCCTCGATGTTGTAGCCGTCGCCTTCGGCGTCGAAGACGAGAAAGTTGTGGCCGCCGGCGAGGTCGGCATCGAGGATGGCATCACGGGCGGCTGCAGCGGAATCCTGCTCGAGGGCGTGGCGCACGACCTGGGTCCATGTGACTCCGGGCGTGCCATCGGTGGCGGTGAGATTGTTGATGCCGACACACACACCCAACTCGTTCATGCCGATCTGGCCCAGTGCACCTGTGGTGGTGAAGACGAGGGCGGCAGGAGCGTCGGTGGGGTCGGTGCGGAGCAAGACGACGTGTTCCGTCGCCGAGTCGTGCATGTCCCAGGTCTGGGCGAAGAAGCCCGCACCGTCGGCTCGATGATCGGGGACGATGACCGACGTGCAGTCGTCCTCCATCACCGTGTCGGGGTGAGCGCCACCCACCACCGCCCGAACGGTGTCGACGAAGTCGGTGAAACCGCCGACGATGACCGCCTGGGCCGGGGTGATGCCGGCCGCGTCGGCCATGGCACACATCTCGGCGAAGAGCGCAGGGGAGTGGGCCTCGTGGGCGGGAAGCATCGATGCTGCGAGGTCGAGCACGTCGGCTTCGGCCATCGGCCCGCCGGACCACAGGCCCTCCATGACGAGCGAGACGCGTTCGTCGGTGTACTGACGGATCTCGTCGGCGTAGGTTGCCCCGTGGGTGGCCCCCATGTGTTCCGGACTGCCGGCGAGGTCGAGGACGCGGATCGGTGGGCGGCGCATGCTTCGCATTGTCGTCGGGAACGTGCCCCCGAGCAACTGGTTCTGTTGCTCGCCGTGAGGATCTGGTGTTGAATTCCAACTCATCTCGGGAGGGGTTATGACGAACGAGAACGCCGAACTCGCCGAACTCGCCAATCGGCACCTCTGGGGGCAGTTCTCAAGTCTCGGCCGCAGTGTCGACGGTATGACCGTCATTGAGCGCGGCGAGGGCTGCTATGTCTGGGACACCGAGGGCAAGCGCTACCTCGATGGTCTCGCTGGCCTCTACACGACCCAGGCGGGCTATGGACAGCCCAGCCTCGCCGCCGCAGCAGGAGCGCAGGCTGAGACCTTGGCCTTCTTTCCGATCTGGACCTATGCCCACCCTGCGGCGGTCCAGCTCGCCGCTCGCCTCGCCTCGCTTGCCCCCGGCGATCTCAACCGTGTGTTTTTCACCAGCGGTGGATCGGAGGCGGTCGAGTCGGCGTGGAAACTCGCCCGGCAGTACTTCAAGGTGAAGGGCGAGCCGTTGCGAACCAAGGTGATCAGTCGCGATCTCAGCTATCACGGCGTCACTATGGGTGCGCTGTCGATCACGGGCCTCGCTGCGGTGAAGGGCATGTTCGAGCCGTTGGTGCCCGGCGCGATCAAGGTGCCCAACACCAATACCTATCGCCTTCCCGATCACGCAGCCGACGAGTCGTATTTCGCCGAAGAGATCGAGCAGGCGATCCTGCGCGAGGGGCCCGAGACGATCTGTGCGGTGTTCCTGGAGCCGGTCCAGAACGCGGGCGGCTGTTTCGTGCCGCCCGATGGTTACTTCCAGCGGGTCCGTGAGATCTGCGATCGCTACGGCATCTTGCTGGTCAGCGATGAGGTGATCTGCGCCTATGGCCGGCTCGGCACGATGTTCGGGTGTGAACGCCTCGGCTACCAGCCCGACATCATCACGTCGGCCAAAGGACTCACGTCCGGCTACGCCCCGTTGGGCGCCATGTTGGTCAGCGACCGGCTTGCCGAACCGTTCGCCGATACCGACGAGCAGTTCCTGCATGGCTACACGTTTGCCGGCCACCCGGTGTCGTGTGCGGTTGCGCTTGCCAACCTCGACCTGTTCGAGCGCCACGACTTCCTCGGCAACGTCATGGCGAACGAGACCTCTTTCCGGGCCGCACTCGACGATCTCAGCGATCTTCCGATCGTTGGCGACGTTCGCGGCATGGGCTACTTCTATGGCATCGAGTTGGTCAAGGATCCTGAAACCAAGGAGACCTTCACCAGTGACGAGGCGCAACATCTCCTGCGGGGGTTCCTGTCGAACCGACTCGCCGAACTCGGGTTGCTGTGCCGAGCCGATGCCCGTGGTGAGCCGGTGATCCAGCTGTCGCCGCCGCTCATCGCTGGTCCGGCGGAATTCGACACCATGAACCAGGTGATCCGTCAGGCGCTGACCGAGGCGATGGCGGTGATGGAAGGGTTTTCGTCGTGACGTCGAGGTGTTGGTGGACGTTCGCGTGGTGGCGCAGACATCCGAATGGGGGGACGAACTGATGACTGCCGCCGTTGAGTTGACCGGCATCACGAAGCGCTTCGGCGACGTGACCGCTGTCGACCATGTCGACCTCGTCATCGAGGACGGCGAGTTCTTCGCAATGCTGGGACCTTCGGGCTGCGGCAAGACGACGACACTTCGCATGATCGCCGGGCTCGAGTTCCCCACCGAGGGCAGTCTCAAGATCTTTGGCGACGAGGTCGGCACGCTGCCGCCGAATAAGCGTCCGGTGAACACGGTCTTCCAGAACTACGCCCTGTTCCCGCACATGAACGTGCTCGACAATGTCGCATTCGGGCTGCGCATGCGGAAGGTGTCCAAGTCTGAGGCGCGGGCTCGTGCTGCCGAGGCCATCGGCCTCGTGCAGCTCGCTGGTCTCGAGAATCGCAAGCCGAGCCAGATGTCGGGTGGTCAGCAGCAGCGGGTGGCGCTGGCGCGGGCGCTCGTCAACGAACCCAAAGTGCTTCTCCTGGATGAACCCCTCGGAGCTCTCGACCTCAAGCTCCGTCAAGAGATGCAGGGCGAACTCAAGGCGCTCCAGAGCGAGCTGGGGGTGAGCTTCGTGTTCGTCACCCACGATCAAGAAGAGGCGCTCACCATGAGCGACCGCATCGCCGTTATGCACGACGGCAAGCTGCTCCAGGTCGGTACACCCGAGGAAATCTACGAGCGGCCCACGAGCCGGTTCGTCGCCGACTTCATTGGCCAGACCAACCTGCTCGAGGGCACGGTCGAGGATGCTTCGACGATTTGCCTCGCCAACGGCGCCCGGGTAGCGGCGTCGTCGGATCACGGTGTCGGCGCAAAGGTGGCGCTCAGCCTCCGACCAGAGCGCGCCCAGCTCGGCGCCCGCGGGAGCGCGCCGTCAGGCCCGTCGGTCGACGGGGTGGTTGGCCGCATGACCTATCTCGGTAACGCCCGGGTGTACACGGTGAAGCTTGACTGGATGGAGGTTGAGGTCCGCGAGGAGAACCGGCCGGGCGTCGAGCTGCACGCGCCTGGCACCGAAGTGACGGTGTCCTGGGACCCGCAAGCGATCTCGGTGGTCACCGACTCGTGACCGCAGTGGAGGAGCATCCGGTTGTCGAGGCCACGCCGGAATTCGAAGCACTCGCTGCGCGCCAAGAGCGCCGTCGAGGCGCGCTCTACGCCCTGCCCGCCTACCTCTATCTGGTCGTCTTTTTCGCGATTCCGTTTCTGATCGTCGTCGTCTACTCGTTCGCCACTCGCACCCGCACCGGTGGGGTTGAGCTCGGCGGGTGGAATCTGGACAGCTACCAGCGGCTCGGCGAGGAGATTGTGCGCGATGTCCTCGTGCGGTCGGTTGTGCTCGCAATCGTCACCACGCTGATCTGTCTGGTGATCGCGTACCCGTTTGCCTACTTCATCACGACCCGAAGCCCAGCGGTTCGCAACGTGATGTTGGCGCTCGTGATGATCCCGTTCTGGACCAATTTCTTGGTCCGCAACTATGCATGGCGCTTGATTCTCGCCAACGAGGGCCCACTCTCGAACACGACCGACGCGGTTGGTCTTGGCCCGACAGAGATTCTGTTCACTCAGTCCGCTGTGGTCCTCGGCATGGTCTACGCCTTCTTGCCGTTCATGGTGTTGCCGCTCTACGCCTCGATCGAGCGCATCGACACGTCCCTCATCGAGGCCAGTCGAGACCTCTACGGCAACGCCCGGCAGACCTTCACCAGCGTGATTTTCCCGCTGTCGCTCCCGGGCGTGGTCGCTGGCTCGATCCTCGTGTTCGTGCCCTCTGCTGGCGCTTATGTCACGCCGGCAATCCTTGGTGGCAACAAGAACGTCCTGCTCGGCAGCTACATCGTCGACCAGTTCGGCAACGCCCGGAACTTCCCGTTCGGCGCCTCGCTGTCGGTCGTATTGATGGTGCTCATGCTCACCGCGACGCTGGCGTACTTCCGCAGCGGAGGTCGCAACTTGTGACGACCATCGCTCGCCCTCGAAACCTCGGCTCCCGACTGCTCGGTTTACAGGCAGCGCTCGTCTACGCGTTCTTCTATCTGCCGATCCTGGTGCTGGTGATCTTCTCGTTCAGCGATGACCGCCTCGTTGGCCGGTGGGGTGGGTTCACGTTGGGGTGGTACGAGGCCTTCTGGAACGATCAGGAACTCACCGACTCGCTCTGGGTCTCACTGCAGGTCGCCGCCTCGTCGACGGTGATCTCGGTCGTGCTCGGAACTCTTGCCGCCTTCAGCCTTGAGCGCTTTCGGTTCCGGGGCCAGCGGGTCTTCGACGCCTTGCTCTATCTCCCGATCATCATCCCTGACGTGACGATGGGCATCATGATGCTCATCTTCTTCTCCGAGGGCATTGATCTGCTCGACAGTGTGGGCATTGAGGCGTCGAAGGGGATTGGCACGGTCACCCTCAGTCATATCGCCTTCAATATCAGCTTTGTGTCGGTTGTCGTTCGGGCCCGGCTCTCGGGTATGGACACCAACCTTGAAGAAGCGGCGATGGATCTGTACGCCACCCGTTGGCAGACGTTCTGGCGGGTCACGTTCCCCCAAATTCTGCCGGGCATTATCGGTGGCGCGTTACTTGCGATCACCTTGTCGCTCGACGATGTTGTCGTCACCCAATTTTCGGCCGGTCCGGGCGCCACCACGCTCCCGGTTCGGGTCTTCAGTCTTATTCGCAAGGGCGTCACACCCATCATCAACGCCGTCTCGGTCGTCATGTTGGTTGCATCGCTGTTGCTTGTCGTGGTCTCGTTGATCGTGGGCGGACTTCGGTCCAGCTCCACGCCAGTTGCGAACGACGACTGACCGATCTCGGCTTCCGGGCCGAGTCCTTGGAGGAAAGGAATCCACCACATGTCCACAAAAATGCTGCGGCTCTTGGCCGCAATCCTCGCCTTCGGGCTGCTCTCCGCAGCCTGCGGCGGCGATGACGACGAGAGCGCTGTTGGCGCCGACTGCGAGGCAGGCCAGACCGACGGCGATCTGAATCTCTATAACTGGGCCGAATACATCGACCCCGAACTCAAGACACAGTTTGAGGAAGAGTTCGGCGTCACGGTCAACGAGGACAACTACGACTCGAATGAGCAGATGCAGCCGATCATCTCGCAGGGCAACAGCGGCTATGACCTGATCGTGCCCTCGGATTACATGGTGTCGATCCTGATCGAGGGCGGTGACATCGCCCCGATCAACCGCAGCGCTGTGCCGAACCTCTCGAACCTGGCCGACGAGTTCGCCTCGGGTCTCCCGTTCGACCCCGACGGCACATACTCGGTGCCCTACCAGTGGGGCACCACTGGTCTCGGCGTTGACCTCTCCGTCGTCGGTGAGGACGTTCCGCAGACCTGGGGCTTGATCTTCGACGCCGACCTCGCTGCGGAGTACGGCCTCGAGGGTGCGATGACGATCCTCAACGATCCTCGAGAGACGATGGGCGCCGCGCTCAAGTACCTCGGCTACTCGCTGAACACCACCGACCAAGGTCAACTCGATGAGGCGAAGGCCGTCGTTGCTGATGCGACCAGTCGAGTCGCCGCCTACGAATCCGACCAGTACGACGAGCTCCTCGTCTCCGGCCAGACGTCGGTCGCCCACGGCTACAGCGGCAACTTCCTTGTGCAGTTCTTCGAAGCTGACGACCCCGAGCAGTTCACCTACTTCGTTCCCGAAGAGGGCGGCACCCGTTGGGTCGACAACATGGCCGTCGTCGCTGATGCTCCGCACCCGTGCACCGCACACGCTTTTATCAACTTCCTGCTCGACGCCGAGAATGGCGCAGCGCTGACCAACTGGAACTACTACGCCAGCCCGAACGCAGCGGCTGTGCCGTACATCGATCAGGAAGTGCTCGACGATCCAATCGTCTACCCGGCGGACCAGAGCAAGCTCGAGTTCATCGCCGACACCGGCGACTTTGAGATCGAGTTCTCCGACGCGTTCAACGAGGCCCGCGGCTGATCGTCTGAACGCCCATCATTGATCGACGGGGTCGCCTTCGGGCGGCCCCGTCGTCGTTTTCACACCCCGTCGAGTGCTGCGGAGCGGATTGCGTCGATGTCGATGTAGCAGCCCTGGAGGTGACGGCGGGCCGAGGACCGAAAGGCTCGGCGTCCGTGCAGGACCCGTCGGTTGTCGAAGGCGACAAGTTCCCCGGGCCGCAAGGTGAGTTCGATTGCGTGGTCATCGCCGTCGAGGAGATCTACGAAGGTTCGGTAGGCGGCGTAGAAGTCAGCTGCGTGGGGCGAGCCTGCCGGCAAGGGTTCCATCGAGCGGTTGTTGACGCTGACCGCATGGACTCGTCCCGCTCGGTCGAGTTCGATCAGCGGCCGTCGCGCTCGCAGGTCGACACCGTCGGCGTGAAAACGGAACTCGACATCGGTGGTGGTGAGCGTTCGAAACGCTGCCGGATCGTGGGCTCGGAGCTGGTCGGCCACGGCGAACCCATCGACGAACCGGCTCGCTCCACCCTCGTCGGCAGCAACCAGACAGTGCAGAAGCTGCACCGTGGGGCACGGACGCCGGTAGGGATTGTCGGTGTGGGCCGGCAGACCGAGCGGGGTGTAGGCGAGATTGATCGGGTCAGGCTCGGCGACCACGTCGAAGAGTTCGCCGTAGTTCGTGTTGCGGACGAACCCGATGTGATTGCCGACGGTCAGCACCGTGCCGGGCTCGACCCCGCAGCCATGGAAGAGTGCAAGCCCTCGCCGGGCGAGTTGGTCGACAAAGGGACCGTGATCGTCATACCAGTCGGTGCTGGTGTGGCGAAGCTCGTCTGCGGCATCGGCCGGCCAGGGGTCGGGATGGATGGACGCATGGACAGCGAGCGGGATCCGACAGTCGTGGCGCTCACCCGACTCGTGATGGAGCACGACCCGAAGCTCGCCGTCGAGGTGGCGAGACGAGATGGTCGTCCACCCTTCCAGCGCAGTCGCATCAATGAGGTGCTGGTCGTTGCTGGGGTCGCGACAGAACGGACACCGGCAGGCGTCTCGGGCCCACGCCGGATCGACCGGACGGTGGGCAGCGAGTGTGTCCTCCAACATGGGCCGATAGGAGTCGAGCGGTGCAATCGTGAGCCCCTCGACCTTTCCGTCGTCGTCGAAGGCCCGCAGTCGTTGGGCCTCCGGAGCAAAGGGCCAGGCCGCAAAGGCATCGGCCTCCTCGGGGCTGAACGGCCCGCCTTGTTCGGCGAGCGACATCTGCGAAGCGAGGCTTAGGTGCTCGTGGTAGTCCGGGTCGACGGCGACGCGATATCGCTTCGCATCGACATGGCCTCGGATCGGCTCGACCACACCCGGATCGAACCAGGCCTGCAGCGCTCGGGCGCCGACCTCGCCGTGACCGGGATCGCCCCACCGGCCGGCATCGCCGAGCACATGCCCGATGTCGTGCAGCAGGCACGCCAGCACCATGTCTGCGCCGGCCTCGTCGGTCGAGGCGAGGGCCGCCGACTGAAGCGCATGATCGAGCATGGTCACCCGTTCGCCGTAGGACTCGCCTGCCGTGTCGGCGAGCCGCTCGAGCAGAAGGTCGACGATGGGGATTTCCGAGCCGAGCAGGGATCGCCCCTCCCAGCACGGATCAGGCTCGAACCCGGCGAGGTCGGCGACCGTCGGCGCGATGGCGAGTGTGGTCACGTCTGACCAACACGTGGCCGGCGCCACGCGGTCGGCAGCGCGAACGACCACAAAAGTCTCCAGCACATCCGGCACGAGGTCGCCATGATTCCGGCCGACCCCGCCATGGTCGGTCGTGACGAGCACTGACCATGCATGCCCGAGCGCATCGAGCAGGCGGCCGAGATGGGTGTCGGTGATGGTGAGGGCACGGACGTACTCGTCGCTGTCCCAGCCGTGATCATGACCCACGAGATCGGGCAGAGCGAGGTACACCAGGGCGAGGTCGTGACGATCCTCGGTGAGTGTCGCGATCGCGGCGTCGGTCGAACGTCGATCCTCGTCGGGGTCGTAGCCGCCGTCGATCACGAACCGATGCTCCGCCGCGTCAGGTTCGATGACGGCGTCGAACGGCGCCCAGTTCACGAACATCGCCGTGGTGCGACCGGCAGCACGACCGGCCTTCAGGAAGGACGGCGCGTCGGAGTTGAGCGGGATCGGTGTGTTGTCGAGCACACCATGGGTCGCCGGATCGATGCCGCGGAACATGGTGGTGTGAACAGGGAGCGTCCAGGGCGGTTCGACGGCGCGAGCACGGAAACACGACGCCCCTTCCCGGGCGAGGGTGGTCAACGTCGGCATGGTCGCCCGGGTGACATGGCGGGGTGCAACGCCGTCGATCGACACGACCAGAACGGGGGAGCGAGCCTCCATGCGCGCAGCGTACGCCTTGCGTCGACGCGCGTGCGACACTCTTCGAACCATGGACGGAACCCACGGACTCGACCTGACCGGTGCCATCGAGATCGTCACCTGCCACGCTGAGGGCGAGGTCGGCGACGTCATCGTCGGCGGCGTCGAACCGCCGCCTGGAGCGACACTCTGGGAACAAGCGCGCTGGATCGATCAGGACCAAACGTTGCGGAACCTTGTCCTCAACGAGCCCCGGGGTGGCGTCTTTCGTCACGTGAACCTGCTCGTCCCGTCGCGCCTGCCCGACGTCGACTGGGGTTTCATCATCATGGAGCCGTGCCACACCCCGCCGATGTCGGGGAGTAACTCCATGTGTGTCGCGACGGTGCTGCTCGAGACCGGCCGAGTGTCGATGGTCGAGCCGATCACCCGGTTCACGATGGAAGCGCCTGGCGGCACCGTGTCCGTGGAGGCCGAATGCCGTGACGGGAAGGCTGAACGGATCCGGGTGGTCAACCTCCCGTCGTTCGCTGATCGCCTCGACGCGACCCTCGACGTGCCCGGAATCGGGCCGATTCGAGTTGACACGGCCTTCGGTGGCGACAGCTTTGTGCTCGTCGACGCTGCAGACCTTGGCCTGGGCGTGGAACCAGGCTCGGCTGCAGAACTCGCTGAGGTCGGTGCACTCATCACCGCCGCTGCCAACGAGCAGCTCGGCTTCTCCCACCCGCAGTATCCGGAATGGACCCACCTCTCGTTCTGTCAGATTGCCGGACCCCTCGAGCGCACGCCGGACGGCTTCGAGCTGCAGAGCACGTCCGTGATCGACCCCGGCAAACTCGATCGTTCGCCGACGGGCACCGGTGTCTCGGCCCGACTCGCCGTACTCCACGCCCGAGGCCTCGCTTCAGTGGGCGACCGGCTCACGATGCGGTCGGTGATCGGATCGACGTTCGTCGGTTCGATCGATGGCGTGCTCGACGATCTGGGCGACGGCCGGTCCGCAGTGCTGCCGTCGATTCGCGGACGGGCATGGATCACCGGCGTCACGCGCCACCTGGTCGACCCGACCGATCCCTGGCCGACCGGCTACCGAGTCGCCGACACCTGGCCAGGAGCGTAGGGTCGAACGCCATGCCCAGACCCTTCCGTTTCGGACTCCAGACCCACGGCCCCATCGAGGGAATGTCGTGGACCGACACCGCCAAGTACGCCGAGCAGCAGGGCTACTCGTCGATCATGTTGCCCGACCACTTCCACGGCCAGTACGGCCCGTTGACTGCACTTGCCGCTGCTGCAGCGGTCACCACCGAGATCAAGGTCGGGGCACTCGTTTTCGGCAACGACTACCGCCACCCGGTGATGCTCGCCAAGGAGATGGCGACGCTCGACCACATCGCAGAAGGGCGGGTCGAGTTCGGTCTCGGGGCGGGCTGGATGCGCACCGACTACGACGAGTCGGGCATGCCCTACGACCGTCCTGGGGTTCGGATCGATCGCATGATCGAGAGCCTGCAGATCATCAAGCGCTGCTGGCAGGAGGGGTCGTTCGACTTCACCGGCGACCACTACCAGATCACCGGCTACGACGGTCTTCCCCTGCCGTACACGCCCGGCGGCCCTCCCGTGATCATCGGCGGTGGTGGCCCCCGCATGCTTGGCGTTGCTGCCGAACACGCCGACATCGTCGCCATCACGGCGAACCTTCGAGCCGGAGCCGTCGGCGAGGACGCGATCGCGGACTCGATGCCCGAGGCCTACGACCGCAAGATTGCTCGGGTCAAAGAGGTCGCTGGCGATCGCTTCGACTCGATGGAGATCAACTCGCTTGCGATGAACACGTCGATCACCGACGACCGCGATGGCGCGCTCGAGTTCTTCGCTCAGATCTTCAACGCCCCGAAAGAGGTCGTTGCGCAGTCACCGGCCCTCATCGCCGGGTCAGTCGGTGAGATCGTCGAGACACTCCAGGAACGGCGTGACCGCTGGGGCTTCAACTATGTGGTCGTGCAGCAGAACGGCGGCCAGGGCATGGAACAGTTCAGTGAGGTCATCGCTGCGCTCGTCGGCACCTGAGGCCTACGGGGGAGTGCTGCCCAACTGGAGCGGCACCGGCTCGGGGCGAGAAACTCGAATCACCACCAGATCGGTCGGCTCCTGATCCTCTGCCTGCGGGAGCGGGCCGATCCGCCGTCGTCGACCAACCTGCTGGATCAACAACCGCGAACCATCCGGCCCTTCGGCGATGCCCTTGGCTCGAACGGTGTCGTCGGGCAGACCGTCGAGCAGCGCGTGCAGTGCGGTGCTCGTGACCGGGCGGGGGAGCGGCACGATCTCGGTGCGGTGGGGATCGAGCAGCGACGGCGGTGGTGTCGCCGTGGCATCGCGTTCGCGACGAGTGCCGAGATCGAGCAGGGTCGAACCCAGGGATCCGTCGAGATCATCGACGACGGGCACGTCGGGTGCCTGGTCTACCACGGCGGCTCGCACGGCGTCGCGCTCGTCGGCGGTGACGAGCTCGCTCTTGGAGATGATTACGAGATCCGCCGGCTCAAGCTGCCGCAGCAGAAGCGGCCGGGTGCGCTCATCGGCAAGTCGCTCGCGGAAGTTCGTGGCGTCGACCAGAACGACCACACCATCGAGACGGAAGCCATCGCTTTCGGCCCACGGCATGACCTGTGTGGGGTCAGCGACGCCGCTGAGCTCAATCACCACATGATCCGGTGGTGTGGGTCGGCGGCGCATGTCGGCAAGCGTGGTGCCGAGGCTTTCGGAGATGGAGCAGCACACACATCCGTCGGTGAGCTCAATCGTGTCGGCGGAACGCCGCTGGAGAAGCGCAGCATCAATGTTGATCTCACCGACGTCGTTGACCAACACGGCGATCGGGCGGTCGGTGCGACGCAACAGATTGTTGAGCAACGTCGTCTTCCCGCTACCGAGATACCCACCGAGGAGGGTCATCGGCACCCGACGTCCGTCCCACGGCGCAACGCCCTCGTCGATCAGCTCGTCGATCTCGTCGGCGGACATGACCGCACGATAGTTCGACCCATCGAGACCGGCGCCCTAGCCTCGATGACATGACGGACACCGCCGACCAGGTCTTCTTCAATCCGCTGGAGCCCGGGTACATCGAGAACCCGTGGCCCCACCTGGCGGAGGTGCGCGCTGCGGATCCGGTTCACCACCTGCTGACGGGCCAGTGGGGTCTCTTCCGCTATGACGACGTCTTCACGGTCCTGCGCGACCCCGAACTCAGTGTCGACGACGCCAACGCCGACCTCACCATGCTCGATCGCAGTCGGTTGCTGGAAGAGCTCGATGAGCTCGAGCCGAGCCGATCGATCCTGGGTATCGACCCGCCCGACCACACCCGGTTGCGTCGCCTCGTCAGCAAGGCGTTCACCCCCCGAACGATCCAAGCGCTCCGCCCGCGGATCCAGGAGATGGTCGACACGATGCTTGACCAGATGGCGGCCGATGGTCACGCCGACGTCGTCGATCGGCTTGCGTTCCCGCTGCCCTTCGACGTCATCGCCGAGATGCTGGGCATGCCGGAGTCCGATAAGGAATCGATCAAGATCTGGTCCGGCGACCTGGTCAAGACCCTCGACCCGGTGCTGACCGACGATGAGATCCTCGCCGCCCGGAGTTCGGCAGAAAAGATGAACGCTCTCATTGACGAGGTCATCGAATGGAAGACGGCGAACCCCGCCGATGATCTCCTCACGGCCATGATCGACGCCGAGGACGGTGGCGATCGCATGTCGAAGAAAGAACTGCGCGACCAGGTCCAGCTCCTCTTCGTCGCTGGCCACGAGACCACGGTCAACCTCATCGGTACCGGTCTTTACGAGCTCCTCAAGCACCCCGACCAGCTCGCAATCATTCGAGACGAGGGGATGCCGGCATCTGCCATCGACGAACTTCTCCGGTGGGTGTCGCCGGTACAGATCAGTCGTCGTATCGCGACGGCAGACCTCGCCGTGCGAGGCAAGCAGATTCCGAAGGGCACGTTCGTGCTCACCTCGCTCGCAGCAGCGAATCACGACCCGGAGTTCTGGGGCGATACCGCCGAAACCCTTGATCTTCACCGGGCGAACGCCGGGCAGCACGTCTCGTTCGGGTCTGGCGTGCACTACTGCCTCGGTGCATCGCTCGCGAAGCTCGAAGCCGAGGTGGCGATCGGGTCGTTCGTGCAGCGGTTCGGTCAGGTCGACATCGTCGGCGCACCGGTCTGGAACGGCCGGATCAACCTTCGCGGTCTTGCGTCGTTGATCGTCGACCTGACGTGAGATCAAGCCCCTCGTAGGGGTCGGGGTACGGAACCGGGTTCTGCCAGTCCTCGATCATGCGCTCCTGCAACGGCACCGGGACGTTGTGTCGTGTCGCGTCGCGATGCGAGATGTGAATGCTCGGCGGGATGCGGGGCTCGAGCGAACGCTGGTACGCCTCGGCCCCTTCCTCCATCCGCTTCCAGCCGTTGGAGAACATGTTTCCGGTCGGGCCAACGATATGACGCACGGATCGCTGGCTCGACCGGGCCTCGTAGCCAGCACGGCCGGCCCTGCGTCCGCGCAGCTCGGCGCGGATCTCACGGAAGAACCGACGGATACGTTTCGTGACCACGGCCATAAGAAACGGTACCCCTCGCTCGACCGCTCGTCATCAGCGGAGCACGCCCCCGTACCTCCTGCCAACAGGCGTCGCTCGGACGCGGGAGTGAGGCTACGATCGGAGCGCCTGTCCGCCCACCGGAGACCAGCGTGAGCCTCATCCACACCAGCAGCCTGCCCGACGTCGATATCCCCGAGATGTCGATCACCGACTACGTCTTCCACAAGGCGTCGGCCTACCCGGATCGCATTGCGGTTTCCGACGGGGCGGGAAACCAGTACACGTTCGCCGAGCTCGAGCAGGCATCTCGCAGCCTCGCCGGCGGACTTGCCGCCCGAGGCATGGGTCCGGGCACCTGCATCGCACTGATGGCGCCGAACCTGCCCCAGTTCCCGGTCGTCTTCCACGGGGTTGCGACTGCTGGCGCCACGCTCACGACGATCAACCCGACCTACGGTGCCGCCGAGGTCCGGCACCAACTCCAGGACGCCGGGGCGACCATGCTCATCACCATTGGCATGTTCCTTGAGGTCGCGCAGGAAGCAGTAGAGGGCACCGACGTCACCGAGGTCGTGACGATCGATGCCGCCGAGGGTTCACTTCCCCTCGCTTCGCTCATGGGCGACCCGATCCCGCAGGTCGAGGTCGATGTGCGCGATCACGTGATGGTGTTGCCGTATTCGTCGGGCACGACGGGCCTTCCCAAAGGCGTGATGCTCACCCACTACAACCTGGTGGCGAACATTGCGCAGATGGAGCACGTGCTCGTCTACACCGACAACGAGGTCGGCCTCTCGGCGCTGCCGTTCTTCCACATCTACGGCATGCAGGTTCTGATGAACGGCATGCTCACCAACGGTGTCACCGTGCTCACCATGGCCCGTTTCGACATGGAGCAGGCCCTCGAACTCGTGGCCGAGCACAAGGTCACCCGCTTCTTCGCCGTGCCACCGATGGTGCTCGGACTCGCAAAGGCGCCGATCGTCGATCAGTACGACCTCTCGTCGGTCAAGCAGGTTTTCTCCGGTGCCGCGCCCCTCACTGTCGAGTTGCAGAACGAGTGCGCCGAGCGCATCAACTGTGAGGTTGTGCAGGGCTTCGGTATGACCGAGCTCAGCCCTGTGACCCACTGCACGCCAGAGGGCCGCAACAAGCCCGGCACCAGCGGTGTTGCGGTCAGCAATGTCGAGAGCCGCATCGTCGACCCCGAGACGGGCGAGGATCAGCCGGTCGGGGAACGAGGCGAGCTGTGGGTCCGCGGCCCGATGGTGATGAAGGGTTACCTCAACAACCCCGAGGCCACCGCCGAGACCATCGATGCCGAGGGCTGGCTCCACACCGGCGATGTCGCGATCGTCGACGAGGACGGCTACTTCTCGATCGTCGATCGCATCAAGGAACTCATCAAGTACAACGGTTTCCAGGTGCCGCCGGCGGAACTCGAGGGCCTCATCGCCACGCATCCGAAGGTGCTCGACGTTGCCGTGATCGGCGTGCCCGACGATGCGGCCGGCGAGTTGCCCAAGGCGTTCGTGCAGCTGGCGCCGGGCGCCGACCTCACGCTCGAGGAACTGCAGGCGTTCGTCGGGGAGCACCTCGTGAGCTACAAGCAGATCCGCTTGATGGAGGTCATCGACCTCATCCCGAAGAGCGCCTCGGGCAAGATCCTGCGCCGAGAGCTGCGCGATCGCTAATCATCCCCGTGCGTGGTTAGCCACGGGGCAAACCGTACGGTTTGGAGCGATGACCACTCCTACTGTGCTCACCGAGCTGCTCGCAGAACGCGGCGTGCTCTTGGTCGACGGCGCCACCGGCACCCAGCTGATGGCCGCCGGTCTCGAGGCTGGCGACGCGCCCGAGCGCCTCAATCTCGACCACCCGGAGACCGTCCACAGACTCCACGAGTCCTACGTCAACGCAGGCTCCGACATCGTCCTGACGAATACGTTCGGTGGCTCGCGCCTCCGACTCAAGCTGCACAAACTCGACGACCGCGTCATCGAGATCAACCGCGAGGCTGCCCGGCATGCCCGCCACGTCGTCGACCACCTTGAGCGCCGGGTCCTCGTCGCGGGCTCGATGGGTCCGACCGGTGAACTCCTCGCGCCGCTCGGTGCGCTCGACCCCGCCGAAGCTGCCGATGTCTTCGCCGAGCAGGCGACGGGCCTTGCCGAGGGAGGTGCCGATCTGCTCTGGATCGAGACGATGTCATCGATGGAAGAGATCGAAGCGGCGATCGACGGCTGCCGTTCCGTTTCGGACCTCCCGATCGCCGTGACCTTGAGTTTCGACACGGCCGGTCGCACGATGATGGGTGTCGACGGCACGACCGCTGGTGTCCGGCTTCGCGACCTGGGTGTCGCCGCCATGGGGGCGAACTGCGGAAACAACCTGCCCGACACCGAGGCAGCACTCGTCCAGATGGTGGCGGTGGCGGGCGATATTCCGGTGATCGCCAAGGCCAACGCCGGTATCCCGCAGTGGCGAGGCGCCGAACTCTCCTACTCCGGTTCGCCCGAGGTCGCCGGTGCTCACGCCCATCGCGTCCGCACTGCCGGGGTGTCCATCATCGGCGGCTGTTGTGGCAACGAACCAGCCCACTTGGCCTGCATGCGCGCGGTGCTCGACGGCACCATTCCGGTGCCCGACGTCGAGTTCGAGCCGGCGAGCGCCCCCGCCGATACCGGTGACGGGCGCCGTCGGCGTGGGGGCCGTCGTCGCTCCTGAGCCGATCGTTTTGCGTCGACTCCGGCCGGGGCGCCACGCTCTGGCATGGCTCCACAGCTCTCGCTGACCCTCGTCACCTTCAGTGCCGCCGATCCCGGCGGGTGGGAGCACCTGGCTGAACGGGCTCGACTCGCCGATCAGGCCGGAATCGACCGGCTCGCATTGTCCGACCATGTCGCGTTCGGGCCCGACCTCGACGCCTACGCCGACCCGAGCCAGGGTGGGATTGCCGGTGGACGACAGCCAACCGGCCCTGATGGCCACTGGCTCGAACCGTTGACCGTCATCGCCCACCTCACCGCCGTCACCGAACGGGTGCGCTTCACCACCAACATCCTGCTCGCTGCGCTTCGGCGCCCGGTCGTGTTGGCGAAGACAGCATCCACGATCGACGCGTTGTCCGGTGGCCGACTTGACCTCGGTGTCGGTGTCGGCTGGCAGCGGCACGAGTACCTCGCTGCAGGGCTGTCGTTCGCCGAGCGAGGCCGCCAACTCGATCACACCCTGGCTGTCTGCCAAACACTCTGGTCGGGCAACGATGTCGAGTTCGTCGACGACCGGCTTCGGTTCGACCACATCTGGCAGGAGCCGAAGCCGGCTGGAGGTGCCGTGCCGATCTGGGTCAGTGGCACGACCCAGCCGCGCGCCATGCGGCGGCTGGCCCGTTTCGGTGCGGGCTGGATCCCGTGGGGCGACGACGCCGCCGACATCACTGCAGGCATCACCCGAATGCGTGCTGCGGTGGAAGCGGAAGGGCGTGATCCCGGCGGCCTGGGTGTCGTCGGAAACCTGCCCAGCGTCACCGACGACACCGGTGCGGTCGATCGTGAGGCCACGATGGCAGCTGTGCCGGCGCTGACCGCCGCCGGCGTGAGCGACTTCCGGGGGAATGTCCGCTTGGGCGCCACTGACGAGCAGGCGCTCGATGAGCTCAGTCGCTATGTCGAGGCGTTCCGGTCGGCGACGGCATAGCCCTCACCACGTGTCGACCATCGGGCGCCTCGCCCTCGATGCGTGTGGCGGACGACGAAGCACCTGCGCCACCCGACGACGGGTGTCGGCAGGATCGATCACATCATCGATCTCCCCGTGGGCCGCGGCATTGAGCGCTTTCGATGCGTCGTACATGCGCTCGACGAGCTCGTCATAGCGGGCCTCACGGTCGTCGGGGTCGTCGATCGCGTCCAGTTCTCGTCGAGCGCCATGCTTCACCGCACCCTCGATGCCCATACCGCTGACCTCGCCCGTCGGCCACGCCACCGAGAGCAGTGTCGAGTGCATCGAGCCGGCCGACATCGCCATCGCGCCGAGACCGACCGCCTTTCGCAGGATCACGGTGACGAACGGAACCGTCAGGCTCGCACCGGCGACGAACATGCGGCCGAAGTGCCGGACTTGTGCGGTCTGCTCGGCCTCGGGGCCGACCATGAAGCCCGGTGTGTCGCACAGCGAGATCATCGGCAGGCCGTGGGCGTCGCAGAGCTGCATGAACCGAGCGCCCTTGTCGGCGCTGTCGGCGTCGATCGCGCCGCCGAGATGTCCGGGATCGTTGGCGATGATTCCGACCGGTCGCCCTTCGATGCGGGCGAGCGTCGTCACGATCGCCTTGCCGAAATTCGGTCGCAGCTCGAGTGTCGAGTCGACGTCGGCCAGTGTCGTGATCGCGTCGCGGACCTCGTAGATCCGCTTGCGGTTCTCGGGCACGACATCTCGCAGTGCGGCTTGGTCGTGGGCTTCCCAGTCCGTGCGGCGCCCCTGGAAAAACCCGAGATAGTGCTTGGTGAGCGCCACCGCATGTGCCTCGTCGTCGGCGAGAAGGTCGATCACGCCGTTGGTCGTCTGCACATCAACGGGCCCGATGTCCTCTGGCCGGTAGTTCCCGAGCCCGCCGCCTTCGATCATCGCCGGACCCGCCATGCCAAGGTTCGCATCAGGGGTCGCGATGATCACGTCGCAGACGCCGGCCAACGCCGCATTGCCGGCGAAACAGCGTCCGCTGACGATCGCAACGGATGGCACCGACCCGCTCAAGCGCGCCATCCATGCGAACGAATGCAACTGCAGACCGGCCAGGAACGGCGTGTCGGTGTCGCCCGGACGGCCGCCGCCGCCCTCGGCGAACAACACCAACGGCACCTGCAACTGATCGACGACCGGCAGGAGGCGGTCCTTTTTCTCGTGGCCCCGGAACCCCTGCGTGCCCGCGAGGACGGTGTAGTCGTACGACATCACACCGACCAGCGACGCCTCCTCGTCAAAGTGCTCGGCGTTGACCGTTCCCAACCCGCCGACGATGCCGTCACCCGGCGTGTTGCGGATCAGGTCCTCGACATCTCGACGGCCTTTCTGGGCGGCGTACATGAAACTGCCGTACTCCTGAAAGCTGCCCGGGTCGACAAGGTCTGCCAGGTTCTCACGGGCGGTTCGACGCCCGCGGGCGTGGATCTTCGCAATCGCCTCCGGCCGGGCCTCATCATCGAGCAGCGCCCGGCGGGCGTGGTACTCCGCGAGGTCGGCCCGCTCGCCTGCAGCGCCGTCGTCGGGATCGTCGGCGGTGAGGGTCGCAGCAATCGACTGCTCCTCCAAGATCGCCAAAATCTGTCCCGCCTTGACGACCTCACCTGCCGACACGCGAACCTCGGTGATCACGCCGTCCGCCGGCGCCTCCACCAGCCGCTCGATCTTCATCATCTCGACGATTGCAATCGTCACCCCGGACGGCACCGAATCACCCGGCTCAGATCGGATCTCGACGATGGTGCAGTCGGTCGGAGCGACGATCTCGTGGCGCATGGTCGCCGAGTCTCGCGCAGCCACACTCGACCCACGGAAAACACTGTGCGCCGAAGCACTGCGTCCCAGACGCCTGACGCCGTCTCGGCGGTCGGAGCTCAGCCCAGACGGAGGGTCTCGAGCGGTTCGAGCCGGGCTGCCTTGACGCTCGGATAGAGGCCGGCGAACACGCTCGTGAGGAGGGCTGCCCCGACACCGATGAGATAGAGCGTCGGCACGCCGACATAGTGCGAGGGCAGTTGGATACCGAAGAGATCGAGTTCCGGTGACAGAACGAAGACCCACCCGGCGATGCGGCTCGCGTACACGACGATGCCCACGCCGACCAGCGCGCCGGCGAGCCCGCCGAGCAGCCCGACGGCGACCGATTCGATCAAGAACTGCCAGGCGATCAACGAGCGACCGTGACCGAGCGCTCGGCGGATGCCGATTTCGGCCGAGCGCTGGATCACCGAAATCGACATGACGTTGGCGATACCGACGCCACCGACGATCAGGGCGAGCAGGCCCATAGCGGCGACGATGATCTGCAGCGTGCTGTCGGCTGCGGCCTCGGCTTCCAGGGCGTCGGAAAGCACGGTGGTGCTCGTCTCAATGTCGCCACCGAGGTTGATGGCCACTGGCAAGGCGGCCTCGGTCTCCAGCGTGAACGCCGGGTCTGAGCGGACATAGACCGTGTCGGGTTCGAGTCCGACATCGAAATCTGCGTCGGCGGTCGACGCCGGAATGATCACAGCATTGTCGAAGACGGGGTCGAGCGGGTAGCGCTCCACCACACCGACGACGCCGTAGTCGAGGTCGTTGAGCTTGATGGTTCGATTTCCCTCGCGGAAGCCGAATTCGTCGGCGAGGCCGATCCCGACCACGGCGGTGCGGGCGGCGGTGTCCTGATCGAAGGAGTTGAGCCATCGGCCCGACACGAGCTCGACCTGCATGACCTCGAGAAAGTGCTCGTCGGCCGTGAGCACGGGTGTCGGGAAGGCGGTGTAGTAGCTGCGGGCCGCCTCGTAGGGAGTGGTGATGATGCCGCTCACTGCTTTGGTCGCCGTCGACCCCTCGACCGTGGTCAAGCGGTTGACGCGCTCGACGACGTCTTCGGTGAAGGTCGGTGCGTCGGCGCCGAAGGAAGCGGCCGCCTCACCGCGGATCAGGTTGTCGCCCAGGGCGGCGAGGGTTTCCTGCAGGTCGCCCTTGGCCGATTCGGTGAGCCCCACTGCGGCGACGATTGCGCTCACACCGATGATCGGCCCGAGCATGATCAGCAGGGTGCGACTCCACCGCGCCGTGAGGCCCGCGACGGCGACGCCGACGAGATCGCGGACGCTCCTCACGATGCGCCGCCCAGCGTGCCGCCAAAGCTCGAGACGGCCGCACCACCGCTCAGCTGATCGTCGGCGACGACCTTGCCGTCCTTCATCGAGATACGTCGGTCGGCCGACGCCGCCACGGCGGGGTCGTGGGTGACGATCGCGATCGCCCGAGAGCCGTCATTCAGATCACGGAAGATCTCCATCACGTTGGCGGCGTTGGTGGAGTCGAGTGCGCCCGTCGGCTCATCGGCCAGCAGCAGCTTCGGCTCGGTGACGATTGCCCGGGCAATCGCGCAACGTTGCTGCTCGCCGCCTGACATCTGCACGGGCCGGTGCTCGTGCCGGGGGGCAAGGCCGACGACCTCGAGCGCATCCATCGCTCGACGTTTGCGTTCCCTCGGCGACATCTGGCGGTAGAGCAGCGCCGTTTCGACATTGCGCCGGGCATCGAGATGGGGGATGAGATGGAACTGCTGGAAGATGAACCCGACGACCTCACCGCGCAGGGTGCTGCGGTCATGGTCAGACAGGTCGGCGACCGACGTGCCGTCGACCGAAAGGGTGCCGAGGCTCGGCAGATCGAGCAGGCCGAGCAGCCCGAGCATCGTCGATTTCCCGGAACCGGATGGACCGACGATCGAAACGAACTCGCCCACCTCGATGTCGAGGCTCACGCCGTCGAGCGCGTGGACCTTGACCTCTGCGCCGTAGATGCGAGAGACCTCGTCGAGGCGGAGGAGCGGCGTGTCGCTCATCCGCCGGTGACGTCGACCACGATGATCTCGGAGCCGTCGAGGCCTGACAGGACTTCGGTGTAGGACCCTTCCTGAATACCGGTCTCGATGGCGACGACCCGCTGTTCGAGCGTCTCGGCATCGATGACCCGCACGCTGGGATTGCCTGTGGCGTCCTGGAAGACAGCCGCCCGTGGCACGACCATGGCATCGATCCGCTCATCGAGGACCACTTCGATGCGAACGGTCGCACCGTCGACCGCTGCGAGCTCGCCGGTGACGTCGACGACTCCTTCGTAGCGCTCACCGCCGCTGTCGGTGATGATCGCTGCGTCGTCGAGCTCGACAATGCGACCCTCGACCTCCTGGTCGCCCGCCTCGAGTTCGACGGTGACGACCTGGCCGAGAGCAATCTCTGAGCGGTCGGTGGGGTTGGCGAAGAGGGTGATCGTGAAGTCGGGCTCGGTGAGCGTCAGCAGCGACTGGCCGAGCTGGACCGTCTCGCCCTCATCGACGAAGACCGTGCCGACCCGAGCGGGCCAGTCGGCGATAATCATGTCGCTCGGAACAAAGATCACATCGTCGTCGAGTGTCTGCACGAGCAGGTCGACTTGGCGGGCTCCGGCAGGGAAGGTGATCGTGCCGGTGAGCACCGAGAAGTCGGTACCCATCGTGGCGGTTCCGCCGACCTGGTAGTCGACGGAGATATCGCTGCTGGGGGCCTCGTCTGCTCGGATCGTGACGGCTACGGCACCGCCTTCGGCGACACGAACCTCGGAACCGACAATGGTGAGTTCGGGTTCGTCCTCGTCCTGGATGCGCACGGTGCCCGAGATTGAGGAGCCAAGCAGGTACTCGTCGGAGGGCTGCAGTGTCATCGTGAGGGATTCGGTCGGTTCGATCGTGGTGTCCTGCACCGTCGCGATCGTCACGGTGGTCTCGTCGGCCCCGGCCGGGAAAACGAAACTCGGGTCGGTGTCCTGCTCGTCGTAGTCGTCGTCTTCGGTGGCCGTACCGGTGAGTGAGTACCGAACCTCGACCTCTCGACCGAGTTCGCGGTCGGCGGAGATGGTGTACGTCGCCGCCTCGCCTTCGTCGATCTCCTCGTCGCCCGACTCGATCGTGAGTTCGAAGGTCGGTACCTCATCGGGCGTGGCGTCCTCGATGGTGACCGTGAGGGTGTTGAGCGGCGCCGGGTCGTAGTTGATCCCGCTACCGATCGGCTGTTCGGGCGTGATGCTGATCGTCCACGTTTCGTCGTCTTCGTCGACGGTGTCGGTGAATGTCTCCAGCGTCAGGGTGAACGTCTCTGCGTTGGCCGGCCAGACGATCGGCGAATCCTCGAGCGGGTCGTCGAGATAGTCGACATCGATGTCGGGGTCGGCGATGTCGTCAAGGTCGCCACCGGTTGCATCGCCGCCGAACGCGAGCTGGATCTGGGTGTCGACCACCGGGGCAGGGTTGGCGGTGAGGACAACGTCGAGCGTTTCGCCCTCGGTGATCGTCGCTTCGGTGATCTGGACACCGATTGCGGTGATCGGATCATCCTGGAACGGAATGATGCTAGCGCCGCCACCCGAGGTGGCCGGCGTGTCGCCCGGACTCGGCACGGATGGACCGATGAGGATCGCCTGCGTGTCCTTGTCGCCGACCTGGTAGCCGTTGCTCGACTGGAGGCTGATGATGATCGTCTCCTCTGGCTCCGGGGTGGCGCCGCCGTAGCCGTAATCGATCTGCCAGTTTCGCAACGCCGCCCGTGTGGCCTCGGTGTAGAGCCGATCGATGTTGCCGGGGTCGTAGCCGGCCTCGAACAAGATGCGTTCGAGCTGCAATACGTCGGGACCGTCGGATCCGACGTCGAGAGTCCGGTAGAAGCTGAACTCGCCGTTGACAGCGACCGCCGGACGGCCGTCGAGGGAGAGAATCACATCACCGGCAGCGATTTCCTCACCGTCGGCGATGCCGACCTGGCTGACCCGCCCGTCGAAGGGCGAGTTGATCGTCGAGAGTTCGTCCCGGCGCAGTTCGCCGTTAAGTGTCAGTTCGTCGCGCAGCGTCTGGCGGCCGACGGTGTCGGTGAGGATCTCGATCGGGTTGTCGTTGGATTCCTCCTCGCCGGTGACCTGCCACACGATGACGAGGCCGGCGACAAGGGCGAGCGCGACAAACGCCCCCATGATCTGGCTACGGGTCATCAGTTGCTCCCAGCGCCGACGCCGGCTTCACTGGAGCACTCGCCGACGTCGTCGGAGGACGTGAGGCTCTCCCCGGGGGGAGCGACCCATGCCGTGGTCGAACCGAACCCGCCGAAGAGCAGGCCCTGTTCGTTCGGGACGGGATCAGGGATACCCCAACCCCGGCCGACCATGCAGTCGCGGAAGGCGATGAACTGGCGGTTCTGGTCCTCGATCTCCTCGGGGGTGAGATCGGCCTGGGCGGCATCGGCCTCGGCAATGCGCTCTTGGATCTGGCTGCGAGCAGCGCATGCGACCAGGGCATCGATGTAGGGCTGCTGGTTGACCGGCGCTTCAGGGTCGGTGTCTTCCTGGAACGGGATGCCGATGAATTCGTAGCCCTCGGCATCAAGGCAGCTCTGGAAGACGCCGACCGCCTCGAACAGCGCTTCGCCGGGATCGAGTTCCTCCTGCGGGAGGGTCGTCGTGGTCTCGGCCGGCACGTCGTCGCTCGAAGCAGCCACATCATCGGCCTCACCCGCCCCGCCGGTGGCAGCAACCGCTTCGGTGGTGGTGGTCGTGGCGACATCGTCGGCGTCTACGGCGATCGCGCCTGCGGAACGCAGGGTGACATCGCCGCTCGTGTCGTCGCCACCTCCGCCGCCGCATGCCGTAGCCACGACGGCGAACCCTGCAATCAGCGCGCTCATCCGGCGCGCAGCCTGTCCCGACATCCCGTCCTCCTCGAACGAACGCAGCGTAGTCACGACCCGTCAGCGAGGGGTAAGCAAAGACCAACTCAACGCCGAGGGAACAATGCCGCGATCGACGAACCGATTGCGGCAGCGGGCCAGACCGCCGCCCCGGCCGCCGTCTTTGCCAACCGGTGGATCTGTGGGACGAAACCGAGGGCCTCCAGCGGGTGGAGTTCGTTCGCCGGTATCGAGCGACCGTCGATCTCGAGACGGGGGAGGGGGTCGAGGGTCATCAGGATCACGCCGCCGTCGTCGGCCGCCTCGATCTCGATCGTCGCCGAACCGGCGACCCAGGCGACATCGAGCCCGCACCTGCGTCCGGATTCGAGCTCGATCGCCGCATGCACGCCGTGCTCGGTGTCGACGACCTCGACATGGACGGCGGTCTCTGCAGCCGCCGACAACAGCACCGGAGCGAGACGGAGACCCGGATCGTGCAGCGGGCCACCGAACGCCGACGTCCCGTGAGCCCCCCAGTCCGGTTTCGGCTGCCGCACGCGCATCTGAAGGTGGTGAGGTTCACGCATCTTGGCGATTTCACGCAGGCCCTGGCGCACGACGGGGGCGTGGAGGAGATTGGCGCCCAAGGCGACCGGCACCCGAAGCTCCGGAAGTTCGTCGAAAGGAGGTTCGACGAGCACGGCCTTCACGTCAGCGCCATCGGCGATCCGATTATCGATCGCCGTCAACACGCCACCGACCTCCGGTGGGGGAACGGCCACGATCAGTGCGTCGGAGCGGGTGCAGAGGTCGTCAAGAGACAGATCCGGGCAGTCGGCGACAGCAGCGAGCTCACCTGCAGTGCCGGGCCGCCCTCCGACCCCGACCAGGTCGGCGCCGCGAGTGTGGATGATCGCGTCGGCGTGAAGGGTTGCGCCCTTGCCGCCGCCGATGATGCCGATGCGTGTCACGAGCGCATCGTGCCACGTTGCGTCATGTGTCGTCGTGGTGGCTGCAGCGGGCGACGCATCCGCCGCGGGTACCGTTGGCACCGATGCGAAGGCTCGTGGTGGGGTTGTTACGGCTGGCCGCCATCATCGGTGGTCCGGGTT
>Ga0255780_10000307_pt1 | contig 47958 bp, 37 predicted proteins | sample 071ome_32_FD_179978 | JGI IMG/M metagenome (GOLD analysis project Ga0255780, IMG submission 179978) | Coastal salt marsh microbial communities from the Groves Creek Marsh, Skidaway Island, Georgia - 071405AT metaG (version 2) | ecosystem: Environmental > Aquatic > Marine > Intertidal zone >... | reverse complement strand
ACGACCGCGATCCGACGACGACGAGAGCGCCGACGGAAACCAACGCGGCGAAGACGAAGAAAACTCTGCACCGGTGCGCGCAGGCGACGCAGGCGAAACCGGCGACGCACGGGGCGCAGAGAAGACCGACGACGCGATCCGACGACGCGCGTACTCCGAGAGACGAAGGACGACGAGGACGATTCGGATTCTCGATGGATGAGACGTCCGCGATGCCGGTTTCTTCGTCGACCACGACGCGAGAGGACGATCGTCGACCGCCGATGGATGTCGGCGTCGTCGCGTCGTCGAGTCGACCTCGCGCGCGTTCCTCGCGCGCGAGTTTACGACGAAGCGCCACGCGTTCGCGCAGCGCGCGCGCGGGCGAGAGACACACCTCGCACACGGTTTCGCATCGTGGGTTCTTCGCGTCGACGTACGCGTCCGAACACTCATCGCTGAGATGCACGAACGCGTCGACGCACGCGCACCCGAACGCGGTCGCGAACCCGAGCTCGAGATCGCGTTCAGAGACGTCGTGGAGGCACACGCGACACACGCCCGGCGTCGCGCGCGCGTCCTTTTTCGCGTCTTCGCCGCGCGCGTCCGCGGTGGGACCCAAGTTCGAAACCGTCCCGTTCGTCGGCGGGAATCCATCGACGACGTTCCAATCGTCGTCTTCGTGTACGTCGTGTACGTCGTCGTCGCGCATCCGATCAATCGATCGATCAATCAATCATCGGTGACCCGAACCGTCTCTCTTTCCTCGGAAAGCCGAACCGATTCCCTCTCGTCGTCGATCGCCCGCGCGCGCCGCGCCTCCCGGACTCGCGCGCGGCTCGTCTCGGGCGTTAAAAATTTTCCCAATCGATTCCCGTCGCGTCGTTCGGCGTTCGCCCGTCGCGTCGTCGTCGTGTGTCGACATCGAACGCGTTCGAATTCACATCGTCGCGAACGTCGCGTGCGACGATCGAACGTCATTACGACGCCCGGCGACGCGATCGACCGACCGAGATGGTCTCGGACGGCGTCGACGACGGGTTCGTGATGAACCTCGCCGGGGATTCCGACGGGTGGGATTCCGACGGCGGGGCGTCGTCGCGTAAGGGGAACCCGATGCGTCGAACGGTGAAGCGGTCGAGCAAAAAGGGCTGGAGAGGCGGCGGCGGCGGCGGCGGGAACGGCGGCGCGCGTCGCGACGACGACGACGATACCGACGACGGACGACGGACGACGACGTCGAAAAAACGCGCGCGCGATGATCGAGGCGCCGACGACGACGGGGGACCGAGTACAGAGACCGACGGGGGTGAGGAACGAAACCGAGGCGAGAGGAAAGGGAAGAGACGGTCCAAGGCGAGCGAGCGGTACGCGGCGAAACGCGCGGAACGACGCGACGGGGCGACCGGTGGGAACGCCGACCGGCGAATGAGATCATCTAAAGGGACGACGACGACGACTGGGGGGGGCGGGTGCGCGTCGAAGACCCGCCGGGACGGTGGTGGTGATGACGACGACGGGTTCGAGGTGGTTGGCGAAGCGGACGCGGAGGACGGGGCGACGGAGAGTTTAACGTTTAATCCAAAGGATTGGGCGAGTTTGATGAAGAGCGCCGCGGGTGAGGGCGGCGGTGATGCGTCTGGACGCATCGGGGATGATGACGGTGACGGGGGGGAGGAGACGACGCGTCGCGCGCGGGTGTTTGGAAGAGAGGCGAAGACGTTTGACGAGTGCGGGCTGCCGACGTCTCTGGTGAAACATTTAACGGAAAATGTTGGATTCGGTGCGCCGACTAAAGTGCAAGCGATGACGATTCCGAGACTTTTAGCCGGGAGAGACGTGTTGGTGCGCGCGGAGACGGGATCTGGTAAGACGCTGAGTTACATTGCGCCGTTGTTTAGCGAGATTGGACGCATCGCGCCCCGAGTGACGCGACGAGAGGGAACGCGGGGGTTGGTGCTCGTGCCGACGCGTGAACTGGCGACGCAGGTGGAAGACACGGCGAAGAAAGTGGGGAGACCTTTTCACTGGGTCGTCACCAGCTCCATCATGGGTGGGGAAAACCGGGCCAAGGAGAAGGCTCGGTTGCGCAAGGGGGTGTGTTTGCTCATCGCCACCCCCGGTCGTCTCCTCGATCACCTGCGCATGACGGAGTCGTTCATGATTGATAACCTGAGGTGGCTCGTGCTCGATGAAGCGGATCGATTGTTAGATTTAGGATTTGAGGAAGACTTGAACGCCATCTTGACTGAGATTGGCAAGCGCACCGAGGGTGCGAGTCTGTGCACGGCGCTCTTGTCGGCGACGCTCACGCCGGGCACGGCGCGGCTCGCGGAGCGCATGGTTGACCCGGTCACCATTGTCATTGAGCCAGAGAAGGATGATTTGGAGATTGTCGGCGGGGACGACGGCGATGAAAACACCGGCGGAACGATGGATGTCGACGGGCTGAAGCGCATGGCAAAGATTATGGCGGGCGGAGACAGGGTGCGCATGCCCGAGGGATTGAACCACACCGCGGTGGAGGTTTCCATGAAGGCGCGTCTTCCGGCGCTCGCCGGTCTACTCGCCGGCTGGATGCAAGGTTCGATTAAAAAAGCCATCGTCTTCTTCTCCTCGTGCGAATCGGTCGAGTTTCACTACAAGACGCTTCGCTGGCTCGCCAAGGGTGGCAAGGGCAAAATGGAGGAGGACGACGACTCGGCGCAAGGCCCGTACGAAATCTTCCGTTTGCACGGTTTGCTCAGCCAGGGCGACCGCACGAGCGTGTTTCGACACTTCGCGGAGACCAAGGCTGGGGTTTTGTTGTGCACAGACGTCGGCGCGCGCGGTTTGGATTTCGTCGGCGTCGGCGCCACGGTGCAGGTGGATCCGCCAAACGATTTAACGACGTACATTCATCGCGTCGGTCGCACCGCTCGTCTGGGTTCCGACGGCGAAGCCGTGTTGTTCTTACAACCCAAAGAGCGAGAATTCAAGGACGTGCTCTCCGACCAGGGCAAGGTGCGCTTCATCTCCGGTTCCGTCGTCTCCATGCTCAACGTTCTCGACGCCGCCGTCGACGCCACGGAGCGCGACAAATCCATGTTTAAGAGCATGCCGCACCTCCACCCCGCCGCGCAACGCATGACGAAAAAGCTCGCGTCAAAGGTGGCTTCCGACAAACCCTACAACGGCCTCGCATCGGACGCTTTCCGCGCCTACGTTCGCGCCTACGCCACTTTCCCATCCGCCGTCAAGCACATTTTCCACGTCAAGCGCCTGCATCTCGGTCACGTCGCCGCCGCGTTTGGCCTCAAGGACGCCCCGCAACTCATCGGCGCCTCCGCGACGAAAGCGGCGCTCAAGGCTCAAAAAGAAGCGGCGCGTAAAAAGCTCAAATCTGACGCTCGCGCCAAGAAACAGGCTCGCCAGGCGAAGAAATCATCCAAAATGGCATCCGGCGGCGTCAGTTTCCGTCCAATCGGTCAATAACGACAGACGGTTCGGTTCGCGCGACGGTTCGCTCCGTCCGACGACACCCTCATCCGTCGAGACGCACGGGCTATCAGATTTCTTCGGTCACACCGTTAGATGATTTCTCGATTTGTTTATATTAATCCATGTACACCAACTAGCGCGTTTGTTTACGATCGATCCCACTCGGGCGGGAGTTATTGCCTTTGCCCTTCAAACCGAAGACCTTTTTGGTTGAGATCGATCATCATCATCATGCGATCGAAATTCCAATTCCATTCCGTTCCGTTCCCGCACACGCCGACGACGGTTTCGACGTCGGTGGTTCGCGAAACCGCTCGCGTACTTCGAACCGCGCGATCGATGCGGGTGATGCGGGTGACGACGCCGAGGGCGGTACCGCCGCGGGCGGTCGGCGCGAAACGATCATCGGTGATGCACCGTCAGCAATTATCACGCGGATGCGCGCGAAATGATGCGCCGGTGATGAAGACGCGGACGACGGTTCTAAACCCGGTGCGCCACACGGCGAGGAAGACGGAGACGAGATTCGCGTCGGCGTCGTCGGACGGCGCGACGTCGTTTTCGGGCGAAAACGGCGACGGTAAAGGGGAAGGAAAAAGCGTAACCGGCGCTTCGTGCGATTTGGAATTCATGAAGATGGTGTCGGAAGACGCGAACGCGCCGACGACTGGGTACGCGTTGCAAGCGACGATACTCGGAGCGTGCGCGGCGACGGCGGTGATGTTGTACGTGGCGTTGGATATGGGTTCGGCGGCGTTTACCGTGCACGCGTGGTCTAGGGTCGTGGGCGCGTTGGCGAAGAGCGGGTTTACGGCGGCGTTTGCGTTGATCTTTGTGAGCGAGTTGGGAGATAAAACGTTCTTTATCGCGGCGCTGTTGGCGATGCGGTTGGGGCGGTTTCGCGTGCTCATGGGAGCGACGGCGGCGTTGGGGACGATGACGGTGATCTCTGTGGCGATTGGACGGGCGTTTCAAAGGTTGCCGGCGTCGTTGGCGACGACGCTGCCGGTGGGCGAGTACGCGGCGGTGGCCATGTTGGTCTTTTTCGGTTTGAAGACGCTTCGGGATGCGTTGGAGATTCCCGAGTCTGGGTCCACGCCCGAAGAACACGGCGAGTTGGCGGAGGCGACCGAGGTGGTGTGTAAGAGCTCGACGGAGTCGGCTAAACAAAAAGCGGCGCCGGCGCTCGCCGCGCTCATCGAGACGTTTACCCTCATTTTCATCGCTGAATGGGGCGATCGAAGCATGTTGGCCACGATTGCCCTCGGGGCGGCGCAGAATCCGATCGGTGTCACCTTTGGCGCCACTCTCGGACACTTCATCGCGACGATGATTGCCGTGGTGGGGGGATCTTTGCTGTCAAAGAAGATTAGCGAGCGCACCGTCGGCATCGTCGGTGGATGTCTGTTCCTCGTCTTTGCCCTCTTCACGTCGCTCGGTATTTTTTAACTTGGACCCGCGTCGTCAGCGCGTCGCACACACTTTCGTCACGCAGTAAGGACTACACTGTACGTACTAAAACAATAGACAGGTAATATTGACACACACACACACACACACACACACACACACGAAGAACTAACTATATTTCGTACGACGCTCCGTATTCGAGCGAGTCGACGACGACGATTGAGACGGACGACGAATTTGAACGACGGCAAATATTACTCCGGAAGAGCTTTTTGCAGGAACAAGATGAGCGCGACGCCGACGAGCGCGCCGGCCAAGTGGGCGACGTGGTTTACGCCGCCTGCGCCCACCCCGCCGCCAGCGCTCGCCACCATCTTTGCCTCGGTGAGAAACCTATCGACGACAAACTGACCGAGAATTATCACCTCGAGAATACGTTTCCAGTCCCACTTAATCTTGACGAGCACGGACACGGCGAAGAGGCCGAAGACGGCGCCAGACGCGCCGAGGCTCACCGTAGCCGCGCCGCCAATGCCGAGCACGCCCCCTACGCTCTTGGGCAAAACCAACCACGACGCGAGATTGGCACCGATCCCGGTGACGAGATACGACATCCACACCCCAAACGCCCCTTCTTCTTCCTCCACGAGCTTACCGAAGATGTACAGGAAGAAAATGTTTGAACTCAAATGTTCCCAAGACGCGTGACAAAACGTCGACGTGGCAAACTGCCACCACTCTGGACGCACGTGATTGAGATACAACCCCTTGACAAAGCTCAGGTGCGCCCAGTGATCGCACGCAAACAGCGCAAAATTGATGAAAAGCAGCGCGAACACCCCGTCGTAAGATCTACGAGCCGGACGAACCACTTTATTCACCGCGCGCGCCGCCGCTTTCCCGGCGTCTCCGGCGTACTTTGCCATGAGCGCGTCCGCGTCTGGAATCCCCGGAATGTCCGGAAGTCCCCCAGAGGAAGACTTTCCAGACGCAACGACGGAATCTCCGCGTCTTGGGCGTCTCCCCACGTCGGCGTGACCGCAGCGCGCGTCTCCCGTCGTCGTCAAAGACGTCGCTCGCGCAACGGTTCTCAGCGTCAGACGTCGCGCACCTCGCGTTCCGCGGCATCGTAAAGCCTCGAGCGGGGCGCGCGCCGGCGCGACGGACGTCGTCGCGAGCATTTCCGAAAGTTTAGCGGCACCACGCGGCGCGATTCCACTCGTGCGCGCGCGTCGGCGTCAATGTGGCGTCGTGCGGGTGCGCGACGTCACTTTTCAGAAGTTTATCTTTGTCACACATTTATGATAGTAAACTTGATTAAAAATTGTACAATACAGAAAAATTGTGTCCAGTAACATAAACCCTAGCTCATACTCGTCGCTGATCAGCGAACGCCGCCAGGCAGACGCGCGACGACCGACCCGCGTCACACCTCGAGCGCGTCGCGAAAACACCGCGAACACGCAGAGAGCGAGAGACGGGTGGTTTCGCGGTTTCGCCCGATCCATCGGCGCTCAGATAGAAACGGGACGCGCGTGCTCGCGTGCGTGCGCGCTGGATTCGGTTCGATTCCGCGCAGCTCGCAGATCGCTCCAGCGAAGAATCGCCTTTTGGATTTCTTCCTCGGTCCCGCGTGCCGACGCGTCGTAAAGGGCTCGTATCCCTCGCGGACGCTCGAAAGGGATCATGGCGACTCGCGCGGCGTCGACGATTGGCGCGTCGACGTCGTTTTCCGCGACGTGTGGTGGTGGAAAAGGGGGGCGGGGCGGCGGGCGCGTTTTGACCTCTCGACCTCGGTTGACTGGAAGATCGGAAACGAAAACGCGCCGGAAGCGACGATCGGGCGCGATGGGCGTGCGAGCGTTGAGAACGACGATGAGTGGGGATGAGGACGAGTCGCAGTCGCCGTCGTCGGTGGCGTGGATGTCTAAATATGGGAACAGGAGGTTGAACTACAGCGAGGCGGGCCTGGGCGGTACCCGAACGAGGTCTCTGAGCGGAACAAGGGCGGCGGATCGAGGAGATCCGGCAGGGGTTGTGGACGTTGGAAAACAGGAAGCGGATGAGGATTACAACGTGGGGGTTCTGTTGCTCAATCTTGGAGGACCGGAGACGTTGGATGACGTGCAGCCGTTTTTGTACAACTTGTTTGCGGATCCGGATATCATTCGTCTGCCGCCAGTGGTGCAGTTTTTACAAGGGTTTCTCGCCAATGTGTTGAGCACGTCTCGCGCGCCAAAGAGTCGCGAGGCCTATGAATCCATCGGAGGTGGATCACCGCTTCGGAGAATCACCGATGAGCAGGCAAAGGCGTTGCAAATGTCGCTTGAATCGAGGGGGCTCGAGGTGAAGACGTACGTCGGAATGCGATATTGGAAGCCCTTCACCGAGGACGCGCTCGAGGCCATCAAGCGCGACGCTGTGAATCGATTGGTAGTTTTGCCGCTGTACCCGCAGTTTTCAATCAGCACCTCGGGATCGAGTCTGCGATTGTTAGAGCAGTATTTTGCGGAGGATCAGGATTTGGCCAACGTGCGCCACACGGTGATTCCTTCGTGGTATCAACGCCCTGGTTATATCAAGGCAATGGCGCAGATGATTGCGCAAACGCTGAAGAAGGACTTTGAAGATGACAAGGAACCCATCATCTTCTTCTCGGCGCACGGCGTCCCCGTGTCCTATGTTGAAGACGCCGGGGATCCGTACAAGGTGGAAATGGAGGAGTGCGTCAAGCTCATAGTCGAAGAGTTGAAATCGATGGGGGTGACGAACGAGCACATCTTGGCTTACCAGTCTCGAGTTGGACCAGTGGAATGGCTCAAGCCGTACACGGATGACACCATTCGCGAGCTTGGTAAGGCGGGCACGAAGGCTTTGTGCGCCGTGCCGATTTCATTCGTGAGCGAGCACATCGAGACCCTGGAAGAGATTGACATGGAATATCGCGAGCTCGCCGAAGAGTGTGGCATTGAAAAGTGGGGCCGAGTCCCAGCGCTCGACACCGATCCGCTCTTCATCGACGACCTCGCCGATGCTGTCATCGAAGCTTTGCCGTACACCACGCGCATGAACAAGCGCGACTCTTCCGACGGCTTGAGCTCTGTAACCGATCTCCTCGCGTCTTACGATTTCGAGAAGCTCGCCATTCCCATGCCAGACAGCTCTTGGAACAAATCTACCGCCAAGAAGACGGATCAATTCTCCGGTTCGAGCAGTGACCTCGTCAACGTCTCCATCGTCACCCTCGTCATCTTTGTCTTTCTGCAATACCAAGCGGGCGCAAACGGACTCTTTGGTTCCTTTGGCGTCTTTCGCAACTGGTAGCTTTTACTTTAAGAACACAACTATTCTTTCTTTTTTAAATCGCCGCACCCACCCACCCTGTGCTTCGAATCGCTCTGAACCGTCGACGCACCGCATCTTTGAATAAAGCGCTCACTCATAAAAGTGCCTCCATACACACCGACGCACGACCGAGCAACTCATGCGCGGTACGCTCCTCGCGCGCGCGCGCACGCTCGTGAAACCAACCCGCGCGTGTGCGTCGAGTTCCAAATCCACGAGCGTCGTCGCGCGTCAAGCGTCGACGTACGTCGCGCGGGTTCAACGTGTCGCAAACCGACCGCGAGTTTCTCCTTCTCTTTCTCTTCCGCGTGACTGGACCGCGCGACGACGTGGGTTCGGTGCCGGTGGCGCGTCACCGTCTTCTCCATTACTGCCATCCTTTAGAGCTTTGCTCTCGACGCGCGCGAAGGATGGGGACGGTTCGTACGACGAGGACGACGAAGACGAGGACGTGAGTGAGAGTTTCTTTGTCGGTGATGTTGAGTGCGTTTGCGATGTCATGGTGATTGATGAAGACGGCCACGAACCGGCTGAGGTGGCAAAATCGGCGTTGGATATCATGGCGCTTCGTAAAGAGGTGGAGGCTGACGCGTGTGAGCTGGTGGAGTTGCTGGTGAAGAACCCGGCGGCGTCGGCTGCGGTGGAGTTGGCGAGGAAAACCTTGCCGAAATCGATGTCGCATTTCGAGATTAGCGTTGCGCTGTGCTCGGATGAGTACATCAGGAGTCTTAACGCTGGGTTTCGGCAAAAGGACAGCGCGACAGATGTGCTGAGTTTTCCCGCGGAGAGTTTTGGACCAATGGCAGTGTTGGGCGATGTCATTGTCAGCGTCGATACGGCGGCGGAGCAGGCGCGCGAGGTTGGACACACGCTCCGAGACGAGTGTCGAGTGTTGCTCGTGCACGGAACTTTGCATCTTCTTGGGTTGGATCACGAATTAAGTGACGAGGACGCCCGGGTAATGGCGGAAACGGAGCAGGAACTGCTCAAGCTCCTCGGATGGAAGGTGACTGGGCTCACGCAACGTGCAAGTGCCGTTATACCGCAACGCAAGGTTCTCGTCGTCGATCTCGACGGTACGTTGCTCAACGAAAATAGTACCATCACACCGCGAACGGCAGACGCTTTGCGCCGCGCCTTGGCTTCGGGCGTGGAAGTTGTCGTCGCGACGGGCAAGGCGCGACCGGCGGCAATGCGCGCGGCGGCCACCGCGGGTTTGGACGGTCCAGACGGTATCGTCGGACAAACGACCCCTGGCGTATTTTTACAAGGATTGGAGGTGTACGGGAGAGGTGGTGAACTGGTCTACGAGGCTACCATGACGGAGGATGTGACGCGCGACGCGTTTATGATGATGGAGGACGTCGTACACAAAGACTTGGCTCTTACTGCTTTCTGCGGAGACAACTGCGCGACCTTGAAGTCGCACTCTCTTTTGGATGACCTTCACCAAATTTTTCACGAGCCAAAGAGCGAGGTAATCGACAGTGTCGATACTATTTTATCGAACAACAGAGTGAAGAAGCTGTTGCTCATGGGTCCTTCCAAGGAGAGCATCGACAGCATTCGATCAATCTGGGAGGCTGCTTTCCGGGATCGCGCCGAGATCACTCAGGCTGTACCAACCATGCTTGAGATTCTACCTCTTGGCAACGATAAGTCCAAGGGTGTGAGCGCTGTGCTCAAGTCTATGGATGTGAATCCGATGAGCGACGTTGTCGCGGTGGGAGATGGTGAAAATGACGCTGAGATGCTCCGAGTCGTCGGATGCGGCGTCGCCATGGCTAACGCCGCCAACAAGACCAAGGAAAACGCCACCCACGTGTTGGAGTTATCCAACGAAGAGGACGGCGTCGCGGAGGCGATCGATAGGTTTGTACTTTAATGTGATATTTGTAGCTACGAGGGTGCCATTTGTCGCCATGCGGCTGCTTGTATTCGCGCTCATCTTCTTCTCGGTGTCGTGCGAGACAGCGCGCGCGACGCCCGCGTTTCGAAAATCCTACCTCGTGATGCTCGGCGACGACGAAACCTCGATGTCAATGGATGAACTCTGCGACAACTTGGAGGGATTGAAGACAACTCGAACGTGTCTGTGGAGGTTGCGAATCAAATGCAAGAGGAGACTTCAATTGTCGAACGGTTTCTCCGCTCTTCTCAAAGAGGAAGAAGTAAAAATGCTGCGTCATTGCGTTCCAAACCTGCACATAGAACCAGACGTGGAAGTCACCGCTGCGAATTACTGGGGACTGGATAGGGTGAACCAACGCGGGTTGCCATTGGACTCAAAATTTTTGAGTCCTGACGAATTGGATGCTGCGCTCGTCCACGTCTACGTGCTCGATACAGGGATCCGCAAGACGCACTACGAATTTAGAAACATTATCGTCACTGCCGGTGTGGATATGCTCGCCGATGAGAACGACGCACCCGTGATCGATGACTGCGATGGTCACGGCACCTTTGTGTCGTCAACCGTCTCTTCAATGACGCACCGAGTCGCCATACATCCCGTTCGCGTTTTAGATTGTCACGGAAACGGCGAGCTCAGCGCGCTCGTCGCTGGATTAGAATGGGTCGCGGCGCATCATCAATTTGGCCCGGCGATCGTTTCGTTGGCTCTCGGAATCCGACAAGGTGTATGGTCGCAGACTCTGGAAAAATTGGTTAGACGCTTGATTCGTGAGCGAGAAATCTTTGTCGTCACCGCGAGTGGTAATCAACAGACTGACGCATGCAACGTTGCTCCTGGAAACGTACGCGAGACGCTTACAGTTGCCGCGAGCGATCATCGCGATCACGCGTACGAATACGGCAATTCAGGCGCTTGTGTGGATTTGTATGCGCCCGGCGTTAATGTGCTCGGCGCTTGCGGTGGCTTCACATCCTGTGATTCTCCGAGCGATTTTTCTTACACCTTTCTCAGTGGAACATCCATGGCTGTCGGTCACGCTGTGGGAGCTGCCGCGAGAGTGCTGTCTAGATCACCGAAAATGTCCGCAACGGCGCTGAAACAGCATCTCATCATCACGGCGACGAAGGATTTAATCCGCGGAATTCCATTGCCAGGAACGCCAAACGCGTTACTCTATCTTCCTCCCGTCAATAAACAACATCAATGAATCAATGCAGTGCTTTTCTAGCGTTACAACAATGCTAATTCTCGTCGTCAAAGAAACCATCCTCCGCATTGAATTTCATCTTACAATTGTTCCGCTACCAATCTCACGGTATCGATTGGAATGGCAAAATTTACGCCAGACGGACCAGTCTTACCGGATCCATACGGTGTCACGCTCATCGCGACGACTCGCCCGCTCGAATCGCACAGCGGCCCCCCGCTAGTTGTTTCGTTCACTTCGGCATCCGTCTGAATCAACCCACTCAAATTCGCCCCAGATTTACTCGGAATTCGTCTTCGAAGCCCGCTAATAACGCCGCTATTCAGCGTGCTCGATCCATCCTCCGCAAAACCGAGCGAGAAGACGCTCTGACCCACCCGCAACGCATCACTCGTGCCCACTCTGGCCGCGTTCGGCGCCTTGACGCCCTGCGGCAACGCCGCCGACGGAATCTTAACAAACCCAACATCCTTGCTTCTGTTCACAAAATATGCGCTCTCTGCCCCGAGCACGATCCTGGACCGCGTCTCTCGTCCATTCTCCACCGCGTTAAATACGATAGCCATCCGAGTTCCATCGCTCGATCCAATCGCGTGTGCGTTGGTCGCCACGTACGTCGCCTCTGCATTCGACGTCCACACGAAACCGCTTCCTCTCACCCGCACCTCCCCCGTCTTGAGCACCTCGGCGATTCCGACGACGGAGGGCGACGTCGCGGCGTACGCGCGCGTCGCCGCCGACTCGTCCACGAGCGATGCATGGGCGGTTTCATCGGTGACGAGAAGTTTTGAGGAGAGCGTCGAAACGCTCACGAGTCGCACGAATTCTTTTCGAGTGAACGCCGACGGAGGCTGACGCCGACGATCCGTCGCGGTCGTCTTGACGGAAGATCGTCGATGCGCGTAGTGCGCGCGATGCGGCGCGAGCGCCGTGGACGCCATGCGATGCGATGCGTTGTGAAGTGTCGCGTTTGGACTGGATTACTTTTGGTGGTGAAATTTTGCAAAAAGAACTCTGCGTTAAATGTAGACGGTGTCTATTCAACTCGATTTTGTTTTGGGTCAATCTGCGGGTCTTCCCACGGATCTTCCTCGTCACCCTCTTTTGAGTGGGTGTCCTCGGAGAACTCTGCGTCTGACGCGGTGGCGTCGTGCTGGCGAACACGTTCGTCATCGGAACTGGCGGATTGAGAATAGCGGACGTTTGCCATATGCGCCTTGAAGGATCGAGTGCGCAATATTTGTTCTGGGGTGAGTTTACCGGCACCCATGAGAGCCATGCGAGCGGCGGCGAACGCAGCCTCTGATGAAGCCGATACTGGATCGAAAGTCTCGCGATCTCTCGCGTCGTAGTGCGCGCGTTCCACATTGCCCTGCGGAAAGTGCTCCGAATCGATGAGCTCGTCTGAAATATCATACTTCATGGACGCTTGTCGCCGAAGAGCGGCAAATTTGATCGATGGCGAGCTCTCAAGTGGTGACGGCGCAACCTCTGTCGACGCGGGCGAATCTTCGGGTACCCACGCGTCAAAACTCCCTGGTGAAAAGGACACCGATTTGTCGCCAGACTCGATGTCTCTCTTCATTGCGGGTACCGGCGTGATTGGTGATTCCTGAGCCGAGTAGCGTGATTTCCCGGCGGCCGCGACAGCTGCCGCCTTGGCAAGGTTACCAGTGTCCACGCCGTCATCTTTTCTCGGACTCCAGAACAGATCATTCACCGTCTTGAGCTCTAAAGGCGTCACCTCTGGTGGTTTGCAAGCGCACAATTTCGGGAAAATGTGCGACCAGCAGCAATCCATAGTCTCTTCGCGAGTTTCCACCTCGGGAATGCGAGTGATGAGGAAGAATCCGATGAGCCATCGGCTCGTGAGCATCATAGGTGCCACGACGATCAAGCTAAAGCCTTGATACAATCCAAAGATGTATGCGTAGGCCAAAAACGTCTGAAATGCTGTGCCGCAGCCATCCGCGGGATTCGCCAAGTGGGCCCACATCCCACAAATCGCGAGACTCGCCATGGCAAAGGCTACGCAGTACTTGAGCATTGCGTTCTGAATCGCTTTGAAAGCTTTCGACGCCTTGATACCCATCTCGATGAGTTGTTCCTCATCTTCCAAATTTTCAAGCTGTCCAGACTCGGCGCACTCAAATCCAACCATCTCTGCAGCTTCAAAGCTCGCCTTTGTCGCCCCTAGCGTTGCTAATCTCAGAGCAACGCTGAGCACGATATCATACGCTAAAAGTAACACGAACACCCACAGCTGCTTTGTCCAGAAATCACCAGTCACCTTTGCCGACGTTAGGTCCGTCAGCACCATTGAAACAGCCGCTGTACACGCCAGCTCGGTCGCTAGGTGTAAAAACCGCGCGCGCTGCGTTATAAACCCCGCATCACCCGCGAATATATTTACAATCTCGTGTTTCTCCTTGATGTAATCCCACCACGGCGTCAGTTTACCCGTTCTCCAATCGAACAACCCGTACCCGAGAAGCCTCGCCGTGATGCACCAAGGAATTCCACACAACGGTTTCCTTCTCGGAAACACCCGCGGCGGAGGCGGCCACTTCTTCACGCACAGCACGAGGAACGCCGTGGCGATGAGGAGATTGACGATCCACGCGATGATTCGCATCCAATCGCCACCGGATGATCCTTCAGTGACGCTATGCGCTCGATCATCCCAGCAGTGGTCTAAAAGTGAACGAGAGTGCGCCAGCAGCGCGTCGCGCATCGTGTCGTGTCAAAAGTAGCGCCGGAAGATCGCGCGTCGATGCAACGACCCGTCCGGACGAACGCGCTCCTTCGATCACTACGCGCGCGTCTGAGTAGCGCGTCACATATGATTGTTGGCTTGCTCTAACAGAAGTTTGTTACAAAAAGTGCCTCATCGGCGGTACGAGCGAGATAAGAACCGCATCATCAATCTGTTCCCAGGCTTTTCAATGGCGTGGTGACATACGAAACTCAAGACAATGAGGACGAAGAGAAATAAAATGACGACGACGTTCGGGAGGACATAATCGGATTCAAAGTTGTGGAAACAGTCGGCCCATACTTTGACATTTGGACTCGAGCGGTCGCACGCCGGGAAGACTTTCATCGTGTCGTACTCTAACGCGGCCCAGGTGGTGTAGAATGGAAACTGCAAGAGGTACATGGAGAATGACCAATTGCCCAAGAGCTGTAAGACCGGATTCTTGAGCGTGCGCACGGTGCGGGAATCTTGGGATACGGTGAGACCGTAAAGCCAAAACGCGCATGGCGCCGTTAAGAAGAACTCGTTGAAGATGCGTATGTTCTTTGAATCTGCGACGAGACCAGAGGCGACGACGCAGCATATGAGCCAAATGGAGAAGATGACTGAAAACGCGTCGGTAAACTTGGTCCAAAAACGTTTGATTTTATCGTTGACGTGGCGTCGAGCCAATCTGACACGCATCGCCCCAAGCAACATTCCCATGACGAAAATGGGAATGCGCACCGGGAACCAAGCTCGACCGCAAAAGTAAGCGCGCATGCCATCCAAATCATTATCGAGCGCGGTCACGACCACATGGCGCCTCGATTCAAAGTCGGCATCTTTCCACATGTTTCTGAACGACGGCGAGTTCATCCAACCCATCAGTGCCAACGGAGCTGCGTATGACGCATGATAGGCGTACCATAGATAGCGTCGACATCCGTTTTGAACTTTTTCAAACGCATTTTCAATGGTAGTCTTTGCGTCGTCATCGATGCACGCTTCATCAGAGGCGAGTTGCTCAAGCTTTGCCACGCGCGAGTTGAGCTTGCGACACAACCACGGAAAGCAAAAGTAAAATCCGAGCTGACAACTCAAGCTCCAGCACACGGAATTCCAATAACAGAGCGAAAATATCCACGACTGCATGAGAAAAGGCGTCAAAACGATCCCCATGATGAGGTTGACTTCTCCACTCTTGTTTTGCCAAAAGTTGTAATCTCTCGCGATGGTTCTATAATTAACCCCGATGAATGGCGCGTACCACGCCAAGGCGAACCAATGCAGCGGAATCATCCTCGCATATCGTCGTTTAATGAAATCCCAGTACCTAAATCCACTCTGCTCCACTTTTTCGTGATATGCCACCTGCATGACGAACCCGGTGATGAGGAAAAAGATGCTCACCGCGATGCCCCCTTGAAAATCCAAGTACGGATTCTCATTGTTCCCGAAGAACAGCAGCCAATGCCCGCAAGCAATCTGAAGCGCCGTGATCGCCCGCAAACCCGTGATGGCGCTCGTGTCAATCTCCCCCACCGCATCTACTCGTCTCGCCCCATCAAATTCCTCGCACACCGGCGCATCTGCCGGCGCGTCGTTTCCCTCTGTCACTTCTTCAACCGCGTTTCGCTCCGCGACGCTCTTTGGTTCTTTGCCCGCGTCGACCTCATCGTCTTCGTTTCCTTGTCTATCGAACACCCTCAACACCGCCCGAAACACGCCGCCGCCAATCATACCGGATCGTCCTCTCGCACGCGACCGAACCCGTGCACGTGCGTCGCCCTTCGTGGGAAGTTTACGGAATCCCAGTCCGGAAATAGAACATTGTTAGCCACCGGAACAAAGGACGGTTCGTCTTCCGCGTCAAATCGGTCTCCCTCATCGCTATCATCCAACGAAGGTTGACGGTTTCGTCTTTTCCTCCGAAACCTTTGCGTCGTCGACGTCTTTTTCTTTGATTTCCTCGCGACGACGCTCTCATCGCCTTTCCCGCACCGAGACCGAGCGAAGAGCGCGCCGGCGGCGAGCGCCGCGACGAGCGCCAACGCGCACGATCCGGCGACGCCGGGCGATACGCCAAACCATTTCGGCGATCCACGACGCGACGTTTCGGCATCGGCGTCGGCATCGACGTCGCTCACCGATACCGATTCCGACGGCGGTCCCGGTGGGGACATGACGCACACACCGAACGACGTGAGCCTGCGTCCCGAGGCGGACGGCGTTCCCGGAAACGGCGGCGCGCCGGGTGGAGGATTCGGTGGCGTCGGCGCTACGCTCGGCGGCGGCGGCGGACTCGGCGGCGGCAGACTCGGTGGCGGCAGACTCGGTGGCGGCAGACTCGGTGGCGGCAGACTCGGCGGCAGATTCGGCGGCGGCGGCAGACTCGGCGGCAGATTCGGCGGCGGCGGCAGACTCGTCGTCGGCGGCAAACTCGCCGGCACCGGCGTTCCAGAAACATCACACACCCCGCCTTCACACTGCGCATCGCTAAAACACGACCTCCCGCTCGCGTCCGCGTTTACGACCCCCCGTGACACCCCCGTCGTCGCAATCGTCGTCATCATCATCGAAACAAACGCCGTCGTCGTCGCGCGTGGACATTGACGACGACGCATCGCGCCCGAACGTCCCGACCTCCCGGCGATCGACACCGACTAAACTTGCGACGTGTGTGTCCCACCGCGCGCGAGCCGTCGTCTGCGAGTGATCCCGACACATTAACCATGGACATAAATAGCGCCGCGACGCTCGTTGTAACAACAACCATCGCGGCGCTGCTGGATCCTCACTCTTCGTCCTCGGTCAGCCGCGTCGTCGCCCGCGCGGTCGCGTCGCGAGAGCGTCGTCGACGATGAAGATTACGAGTCGGGCGTTTGAGAAAAACTCGAGAGGGTGGATAAAGGTGCGCCGGTTCGTTCGACCGCGGGTCGCGAGCGTCGCGGTGTGAAGAAGAGTTGAAAAAGTGATGATGCTTTTGAAGCGCGCGTTCGACTGACGCTCGACGCGACGACGCTCGACGCGACGATAGATCGTGCCAGAAAACGCCGATGACGTGTGGCACGCGTATAACCTCATATCCGTCGACGATGAGGTGGAGTGCACGACGACGAGGAAACTCAAGGGTGACGCCGGGGGATCATCATCGATGATGGACGCGCGCGCGGGCGGTTCGTCGGCGTCGAGTAAAGTTGTCAAACTCACGCTTCGGGTGCGATGTGAAAACGTCGAGTACGACGCGGAAGGGAGCACGATACGGGTGAAAGGGCGAAACCAGACGGAGTGCGAGGAGGTGAAACTGAATGCGTATCACACGGTGGAGTTTGGGATTGGAAGAGCGGTGAAGATTGATAAAGCGGAGTGGGATTGCGTGGACGTGAAACGGCTGGAAGAAGCGGCGGATCCGAGCTTAAGCGCGGACTTAGCGGCGGTGTTGATCACGGAAGGGTTGGCGAATTTAGTCCTCGTTGGGGCGACGCAGACGATGGTCAAGGCGAAGATTGAGACGTCGATGCCGAGGAAACGTGGGATGGCGTTGATGGGGTACGAAAAGGCTGAGTTGAAATTTTACAGAGCGGCGGCCAACGCCGTGGAGAGACACGTGGATTTTGAACGCGTGAAATGTCTCGTCATCGCCGGTCCTGGGTTTACCAAGGATTCGTTTTACGAGTTTCTGAAAACCGAAGCGGTGAAGAACGGTTGGAAGCCGTTGCAGTCGAATTTTAACCGAATCATCAAGGCGCACGCGTCGAGCGCGTACGCGCACTCGCTTAACGAAGTGTTGGAGAATCCGACGGTGCGCGCTTTGATCTCTGATACCAAGGCGGCGAGTGAGGTCAAGGCTTTGGATGATTTCTTTGAAATGTTGGCGAACGACCCGACGCGGGCGTTTTACGGCCCCGCGCACGTTGTCGCGGCGCACGAGTTGAACGCCATCGATAAGCTGTTGCTCACCGACGCTTTGTTTCGCACGCGAAACGTCGGTCAACGGAAAATGTGGGTTCGAATGACGGAAGAGGTGACGAAATCTGGAGGCACGGTGCATATCTTTTCATCCGCGCACGCGAGTGGGGATCAGCTCGAGCAAATCACGGGCGCGGCGGCGATTTTACGCTTTCCTTTACCAGATCTCGCCGACGCCGAATTGGCGCCGCTTCCAGAGTGATGTCGGTGGGACGCGACGTCGTGTACATTTTAGATAATTTGTACAATACGATCAAGAGATGAATAAATTTTAATCATGTTTGCTTCTAAAAATGCTCTCTACGTATTCGCTAAAACAGTAAATCCTCGTCGTGTTCCATCTCGACGAGATTTCCCCCGGCGCCGCGTCCACCTTCACCCATGACGACGTCGCTAAAATCCTTCAATTCCTCATCCACAATTTTCAAATCCTCCGCCTCTTCTCTCGCCAACCGCTCCGTCTCGAGTTCCCTCGCCTCGATATCCTTCTTCTTCTTCGCCTGCACTTTTTTCAACCGGAAAAACTCCTCCCGTTCGAGCTCATCCAACTCGCTCAAAATGTACTTTACCGTGTTTTGCAAACGCGGCGTCACGTAATTTTCCAACGCGTTTACCCGTCTATTCGTCGTTTTAATCGCCTCATCCAACGTCACAAACGCAGTCTGTAACGAAGCCAACTCACTCAACAACGTAATCGCTTTCCCATAGCTCACCTTGGCTTCCTGAACCTGCGATCCGGCTTTCCCTAACCCGGCGAGTTCCATCCTTCGAGCTTCGGCGCCGCTCGTCTTTGCGCTAAACTTTGGAATCTTCACCCCAGCCACGTTATCCTCGTGTGCGCTCACCCGCACGTTGGCCCGCTCGACGCCATCGAGAATGGAATACTTGACCGCATCACCCCCGGCGTGTTTCGCTCGCGTCCACGCAAAGTGCGCGTCGCGCATCGCGTCACCCAACGCCGTTTTCGCAGAGACGATTTGTTTCAGAATGGATCTATACCGCAACGTCAACGCGTCCGCCTTCTTCTTGAGAAGCTTGTGCCCGCGAATCGCCCCGGCGAGACGCGTTTTAATCACCGCCAGCGTCGTCACCGTCGGCGTGACGTTCAATCGGTTCGTCGACGAGGACATGCTGAGGCGTGAGATCAGGCGTCACACTATGACGGTTTCGTTCGCATCGGCCACGTTCTCGTCGTCGACGCGGGTACGCGTCTCGACGGGGCGACGTCGACACCGAAGCGTGCGTTCGCGGCGTGGGGATGGACGCGTCGGCGCCGCGCGATGGACGGTTGGGGTGTGTGTTCGGGCGTCGGGTGGGCAAGATGGTGATGACGATGCTGAAAAGGCATCAGCAACGTCATCGTCGTCGTCGACGTTGACGAATCTCGACGCTATTCTCGGAACGACGTCTGAGGAACCGACGACGACTTCAACAGCGTCGTTTGAGGAGGCGACGGAATCGATCGATCGGGAAGGGTTGGGGTCTTCGGGACCGAACGCGAACGCTGGGAAGAGTCCGACGGCGTCGGCGTTGTCCGACGAGTCACCGACGTCGGGCGGCGTCGGCGTCGGCGTTGGTCGTCAACCATCGGCTGCGGATCGAGCGGATCCGTATGTCGGGTACGAAATCGAACGCGATTGGCTCGGTGCTGGACCGAAGTGGGATGTGCCGTGGGGTATCGGTCGGTTGGCGCTCACGATGGTGGTTGTGGATTTTACGTTTTATCTCGCCGGGTTTCTGTCGCCGATTTTCGTCTATTCGAACGTGCGAGCGCCGGATGAAATTCCTGAGGATGCGGATAAACTCGCGGCGGATTTACAGTCGGTGTTTGACGATCCGACGACGTTTAGTGATATTTTTCTCAACGCTGAGATTACGCAAATCGTGCTCGGTTTGGTCGTGCTCGGGATTAGCATGGCACCATTTGCTCCGTTGCCAAAGGGATGGTTCAACGACGCGTTGAGTTCGGATGAACCAGAGCGGAACGCGAGCGGTAGACGAGTGTCGAAAGGCACGCGCGCTAGGATTGAAAAGTCAATGGATGAACGGCGGGATGGAAGCGGGAAAGAGGCTTTGCGGGCGATTCTCGGGACCTACCTTGGCGTTTCGCTGGTGACTTGGATTTTGTACGCCGCCGGCGTGCGCGGCGGTGAAAGCGGTCAAGGCTCGTCGTCGGTCGACATCATCGCGAAAGCCTTTGAAGCTGGACCGCACGGTATCGTTAATTTGATCATCACCACCGTCGTCCTCGCGCCAATCTTTGAAGAAATTTTGTTTCGAGGGTACATGATGCCGAGCTTAACCAAGTACATGCCGACTTCAGCCGCCGTGGGCGTGAGCGCTTTAATCTTCGCCTTGATTCATCAGCACGGCGTCGGCGACACGGTGCAGCTCATCGCCGTTGGTTTGGCGTGTGGTATTTGTTATTCTCGAACAAGAAATTTAGGAGCCTCCATCGCGGTGCACGCGGCGTTCAACGGCGCCGTCATCGCCCTATTCGCGCTGTGGGTATCGTGAAATTAGTGAGGCATCGATTACTTTTACGTTGTATTTTAGCCATCATCATTAGCCTAGGAGAGCGAGAAAGAATGAAGATTAAAACAAGAAGAGAATTCCACCGGACTATTGTTGACCTAAGAATGCGTCCGACTCGAGCGCTTCCTGAATGCTCCATCGATGATCCACGTCGGCGGTGAGACGACAAATGGTCGTCCAAGCGCCCGTGGCGTCAACCATGGACCAATCATTAACCCCGGGCACGCACACGTCGCGACGCCACACCTCGACGTCGCCGCCGCACGCGTCAATGTCTCGTCGCGCTTGAGCCATGGCGCTCGCGCTGCGAAGAGACGGGACGCCCAACCGAAGCAGGGTGACGCCCAACGAGTAAGCGTCAAAGAGCGTCGTCGGAACGGCGCCGCTCGCCTCCAACTCCCGAGAATCCTCCTTCTTCTTGCCAAAGAGACCGCTAATGCTAGGGAAACCACCAGAAACGACGCGAAACTGCTCCGGTGCGCCGTACACGGGATCGAAAATCGCCTCGGATCCATCCATGTTCCGACCCGTCTGCATGTCGGCGCACGCCCCCAAATCGCACAACACCGCCGTCGAAGCCTTTTCATTCAACAAGACGTTCGCCGGCTTGACGTCTCGATGGATAAACTCATTCGCGTGCACGCTCGAGATGGACTGCGCGAGCGACTTGGATATGTACGAATACAAATCCTTATCCGACGTCATCTCGCACGATCTCAACGCCAAGCGCGCGTAGTCAAACGCCGCATCCCCACGCTCGAGGCACATCTCCAACGACGTCGCCCCGACGTTTTCCCAAACCAAATACTGCCCCACCCCGCACGCGCCCATGAACGACGCCACGCCCGGGCACTTTTTCAGCGCTCGACACGCCTCGAGTTCATCCGCGTAAAAACTCTCCACGTCCCGACCTCGCACCGGCGTGTACTTCTTCACCACCACATCCACCTTATCCCCGTCCTCGAGCGTGTACGTCCCAGAGAAACACGCGCTGAACGACCCGCGGCCGATGACGTCGCTCTCATCCACCTCGAGCGAGGCCAACGCGAGCTCTGGGCCGAGATCTAGCTCTGCTTCCGCCGGCTCAAACTCATAAAACGAACGCCTTCGCGTCGTCGGCGCGCGAAAGCGACGACCTACGCGTCGTCTTCGTTCCGTCGGGCGAGCCGTCGTCGGGCGAGCCGTCGTCGTTCGCATTCGCGGCGGCGTCATGTGCGGGGTTCGCAGAGGACTCGCTCGCTCACGCACTCGTTGCACTTTATTGAAGATGAAGACTTTATTGAGAGATGGTTTATTACATTAATACGCGCGTCGTCGTCGTCGTCGATCGGATCAAACGGTGGCGAAGAGCGCGGTCCAGGCGTCGAGATCGCGACCGGGACCGTCGCCCTCGGTGGTTCCGAGCTCGTAGGCGCGACGAGCGGTGCCAGAGGTTTGTAAAGCGGCGCACGCGGCTTCGGCGACGACGAGCCGAGACGTCGCCTCGGGAAGGAGTACGTCGTCCCCGCCGCCGATTTGCACCGCACGCTTGGTCCCACTCGTCGCCTTGAGTAACGTGTTGAGATCGTACGAGGTGTACGGACCGTCGGTGAGTCGACCGGGGCGTAAAATTGTGTACGGCAAGCCGGAACGTTCCAAATGTTCCTCGCCGCGACGCTTGTGTTTCAACACCCCAAACGCGTTGAGAATGAGAAAAGGCATGACGTTCGTTCTCAACACCCCCACGCTCGATACCATGACGAACCTTTTCAGCTCTGGATTGGCTCGTTTTGCCGCGTCCACGACGTTTCTCGTCGATTCGTAATCCGTCGGTTCCGGCCCGTTGGTCCATTTCCCATCCTCGTCTCTCCACCTCGCCGACGGAAACGCCGTCGTACCGAGACAACACACCACCGCGTCCACTTTCCCATCGAACGCCCCCGACGCCGCGATCGACGCCGGATCCCGACAATCCACCCCGGATATCCTCGTCACTTTCGCCGCCAGCGTCCCGTCCCGGTCCTCCAGCGCGTCTCGCCTCGAATCGCTTCGCGTCACCGCTCGCACGTCGAACCCCGCCTCCGCGCACCGCGCCGCGACGAGTTGTCCCACCCCACCGGACGCACCGATGACCACCACCGTATCCCCGCGTTCGAGCGTCACCGACGACGATACCGACGACGACGACGATACCGACGATACCGACGATTCGTCGTCATCATCACAAGCTCTCACGACGACGACATCGGAACGCCTCACCCGTCCGCTCTTCTCCGCCCGCGCCCGATCGACGACGGGGACCCGCCGTCTCCCCCAACCCAACCGCGCGGTCCTCACCGTCGTCGCACGAGCCGTCAAAAAACCCGCATCCATCGTTCGATCGATCGGCAACGTATAGCGCCCGAATGAGTGAATGAATCAATGCATGAATCAATCCGAAACGCACCCACCCACATGTCCGAACATCTCATCTTATCTTATCCACGCGTCCGAACGAAAACATCCCACGCACGCACGCACCGCTCCATCATCGCGTACTATACGAGTATTTAGTACTAAGTACTATCCTCCGGTTCATGGAAAACTTGATGGTCTGTGACTCGTCATTTTTCTCTCTCTTCGTGAGAGCACGAGTACGAACACTGGTACTCGATCGACAAAAGGACCGTTCGTGTGTGCGTGCGTGCTTACACACCGGTAGTAGGTAGATGGGGTTAAACCCGCGTGAGTACGTATATACCGGGTCGTCGAACGAATGGACGACAACGACCGAACGGGTTCTCTGTCGCACGCGTCGGTGGCGTACCCGGCAGTGTTCGGCTTCGCTGTATCGGAAATGAGCGCGACGTCGACGTCGACGCGCGTGGGAACTCGCGGGGTGGTGAACGAACGACGAGGTACGGGACGTGTTTAGTGCGGCGATGACGACGACGCGAACGACGACGCGATGGGATGGATGAAATCATCATTCATCATCATCATCGAAACGCGTGTGGTTCACCGTGCCGAGACGCGGGATCATCATCATCATCGGGACTCGCGGGTGACGCGCGCGATGGTGAAGGCGCGCGACGACGGACGGGGATGACTGACGGTTTACGAATCTATGGTTTGTTTGTTTCGCGCAGTGCGCTCGCGAGCGGGACGAAGAGCTGTGAAGAGAGGCGGGACGTGCGCGACGAGATCGATGGCTGGCGCGGTGAAGGTGCGTCGGTTTAACTTTGTTTGCGCGGTGGTTTTTTTTTGTCTCGGTTCGGTTCGGTCGGCGTCGATCGTGGGCGGTGATGATGCGGCGATGATGCGTCGTAATCGTCGTCGTCGTGTGTGTCAACGAAACGGAACGGAAACGCCTGGTTCTTTGACTGGAACTCAGACTGACGAAGAGGTTTGCGAAACTAATCTTCGCGCGCGCGTACACGCAGAACGGAACGGCGCTCGTGAGCTCCACGGCGGAGTGGAAGGCGCTTCAAGAACACGTGAAGGATATCGATGAGACGCACCTTCGTGACTTGATTCAAGACGCGGAGCGATGCAAGGATCTCGTGATTGAGTTTGACGGGGTGTACTGCGACTTCGCGCGTCAACGCGTCACCAAGGAAAGCATGTCCAAGTTGTACGACTTGGCGCGCGCGTCTGGTGTCAAGGAGAAGATTAACGCCATGTTCAGCGGTGAGGCGATCAACTCTACGGAGAACCGCGCGGTGTTGCACGTTGCGACGCGCGCACCAAAGGATAAGGTGATCAACGTCGACGGTAAGAATGTCGTTCCAGACGTGCACGACGTCTTGGAAAAGATTCAAGACTTTTCCGATCGCGTGCGCAACGGCGAGTGGCTCGGGGCGACGGGCAAGCCGCTCACGAACGTTGTCGCCATCGGTATCGGTGGATCCTTCCTCGGTCCGCTCTTCGTGCACACTGCACTCCGAACGAACCCAGAGGCGGCTGAGTACGCGCGCGGTCGTCAGCTTCGCTTCTTGGCCAACGTTGACCCGGTGGACGTCGCCCGCTCTCTCAACGGCCTCGACCCAGAGACGACTTTGGTTGTCGTCGTGTCCAAGACGTTCACCACGGCTGAGACTATGCTCAACGCTCGCACGGTCCGCGCGTGGATTCGCGCGTCTTTGGGTGAAGAGGCCGTCCAAAAGCACATGGTTGCCATCTCCACCAACCTCAAGCTCGTCGAAGAGTTTGGCATTGACCCGGATAACGCTTTCGCGTTCTGGGACTGGGTCGGCGGTCGATACTCTGTGTGCTCCGCCGTCGGCATGCTCCCGCTCTCTCTCCAGTACGGTTACGAGACTATGGAGCAATTTTTGAAGGGTGCGTGGTCGATGGATCAGCACTTTGCCAACGCGCCGTTTGAAGAAAACTTGCCGCTGACGCTCGGCATGTTGTCGGTGTGGAACGTCTCCTTCTTGGGTTGCCCGGCGCGCGCCATTTTGCCGTACACGCAAGCGCTCGCCAAGCTCGCGCCGCACATTCAGCAAGTTGCCATGGAGTCCAACGGTAAGGGTGTCGCCATCGACGGCACGCCGTTGGATTACGAGACGGGTGAGATTGACTTCGGTGAGCCGGGTACGAATGGACAGCACTCCTTTTACCAGCTCATCCACCAAGGCCGCACCATCCCGTGTGACTTTATCGGTATCGTCAAGTCGCAACAATCCGTTTATCTCAAGGGTGAAATCGTTTCCAACCACGATGAGCTCATGTGTAACTTCTTCGCTCAAGCTGATGCTTTGGCGGTCGGCAAGTCTGGCGTTGAGCTCCGCGCCGAGTCGTGCCCGGATGCCCTCATCCCGCACAAGACGTTCACCGGTAACAGACCGTCTCTCTCCATCATGCTTCCGGAGTTGAACGCGTACACCACCGGTCAATTGCTGTCTATGTATGAACACCGCGTCGCCACGCAAGGTTTCGTTTGGGGCATCAACTCGTTCGATCAGTGGGGCGTCGAGCTCGGCAAGGTGCTCGCGTCTCGAGTGCGCTCGACGATGAACGCCAAGCGCACCAAGGGTCAACAAATGAGCCCGAGCGACGGTTACAACCCGTCTACCACCGCCATGCTCGAGCGTTACTTGGACGGTAAGGCAAAGCTCATCTACCCGGAGCCAAAGGATGTGTTCCCGTGCGATTTGATTGACTCTGACGAGTGCCGTCCGCCGACTTCGTACGTCTAAATCGAATCATCGTGCGTAGCGTCTCGTTCGACGACGCTCACGGCTTCGATTCGATCGCGCGCCGCCGCCGCGTAAGTATCACTAGCCTTCGTTCACACTAAACACATGTAAACAAAATACATCGCGATTCAACGAACGCTCCCGCGTCTAAAACCCGTCTGCGGCGTGGAAGAATCGAAACGCCCGGCTCGGGCGTTTCGATTCCGCTTTGCTGCTGAGTAGGATGCCTGAGGAATGAGTGGAGGACACGTTCGAAATAATCACGCCCGCTTCCTCACACCGCGACGCACCGTGAACGACGGGAGGAGAGAGTGGGATGACGCGAACGATGCCGACGACGATGCCGACGACGATGTCGACGACGCGCGCGCGGGCGACGGGTGCGAGCAGACGCGTTGTCGTCGGTAACAATCCAATTCGAAGCCTTCGAACGCGCCCGTCGACGACGCGCGTACACTTTGGTGAACCGAAAGAGGACGGCGAGTTTCGCGCCTCTGTCTCTGGACTCACTGATCCGTGCGATGATTTCGTGTGTAAGAGCTCGCCGGCGGTGGAGAATACGCTAAAGTCGTTGATCAAGGACATCAACGCGGTTCGCGGAACGAACCGTTCGCTCGCTCCGTACGCCCCGGATGTGAAGTACGATGACGGAGCGCTCAAATTCGTGGGGAGCGAAAAGTACAAGGGGTATTGCTCGTACATTGAGAATAACTTGCGTCAGGCGACGTCAAGGGTGACGGAGATTTCGATGGAGGAATTGGACGAGGCGACCATCAAGTGGGAGCTCAACGCTGTGAACGACATAGGAAAGGTCGGTGTCGACGTGGTGGCCAAGTACAAGATGAATCTGATCACGGGAAGAGTGTTGGAACATCGCGAAGTGTGGACCGTGAACCCGACTCGGACGGAGGCGCAGGCGGGCGCGTTGCTGGAATCGACGCGAAAGGCGCACGCGTTGCCGCTCAACGCCATGGAACTCTCAGACAAGGTGAAAAAGACGATTGAGAACGTCACCAAATCCTTCTCATCCGAGGATGAGGGCGATAAACGAAACTTTTACGTCGATCCGAACGACCCGATGAAGTTTTTCCAACAGGAAGACACGAGCAAGACGGACTTGCTGCAGCTCAGTTTGGTCGCGTCAGTTATTTACCTGCTCACAAAGGTGTTTGAACTCACATCTTAAACAAACCACTACCACTACTAGTAGACTACTTATTATCGAATTTAGAAGGCACGCATAATCACTACTCGATATCGTACGACTCGCCGAAACGCTCGCGCTTGCTCTCGCCTTCGGCTCGTAACATGCGAAGCGCCAACTCGGCTCGCCTGCCGCCGTTTGCGACGTTCGCATCGCGTCGCTTCTTCTTGCCCTTCTTTTTACCCGCAGACGGAACTGCCGCTACCACCTCTGCACTCTCGCTAGTCTCACTCCCAGACTCGTCGATGACTCCATTCGCACCCGTCTGATTCGCATTCGAGCCTCTTTGGCCGAAGAGTCTGAGCCTCGCGAGCAACTTACCGCCCGTCGTGTGTCGCCACCCAGTCAAGTCAGTGAGCCCAAACTCAACCAAAAACTCTTCAAAATACGCCTCGGCATCAATCCTCTCACTCTTCGGCATGTTTTTATTCCTCTGCTTGAGCTTTTGCGCGTAAAACGTCGACGACATCAAGCTCTGTTTATCCGCCGCTCTCGACGTGTACTGCGCCACCGAAGCGAACCCGACGCAAAACGTCGTAAACCCCGCGACAACCACCCACGCGCTAAACTTGACCTCCTCCTTTTCAAACACCGACCTCTTCCCAAACTTTGGTCTCGCCCACCTCGGCATCGACGCGATCGTCTCGTCGTAATCCGTTCGAGTCTTGTCATCCATCAACACCTTTTTGGCCTCAGCCATCACTTTAAACCTGAGCGTCGCCTCACGTCTCTCCCGCGCCGGCGTTTCTCTCGGCAACTTATCAGGGTGATACCTCAACGCGAGCGTCCGATACGCTCTCGCGATGGTTGTCGCGTTCGCATCCGTCGCGACGTCGAGCGCGCCGTAGTAATCGTTTCGGGCGTATTGGATAAACTCGCGCGCGCTCGCAGAGGCGGCGGCGCCCGGAATGAAAGACGATGCGAACGCCGTCGCCATTGCGAGCGCGCAAGTCGTCGCGAGCGATGCGAAGATTCGTCGACGACGATGCGACGATGATCGCCGTCGTCTTCGATGCGCGAGGGTGTGCGTCGTATCCATGTTTGGCGTCGTCGTGTGAGGACCTTGAATCAGTCCAGGCTGTGCTACGGCTACGGATGTGACAATGACAAAACAAATCTATCGCGTTCTAGGTGATTTTCTCGGTGATGCGAAAGCGGCAGATACCGCTGCACGCGTCGCCTCGGCAGTATCTGGTGAATGCGGATCATCGGTGGACGCTCTCGCCGTCGTCGCGTGTTCCTTTTCTATATCCGCCATCATGTTCCATAAAAACTCGCCCAATTCGCCGTCCTCTTCCAACAGCGTGTGCATGACTTGATCGACGGCTTCCTCCTCTAAAAACCCGCTCGCGTCCGACGCCCCGTTCCCGTACGTCGTTGTTTTTAATCGCCCTCGACCGCCGAACGCGTTGACGATGACGTCGGCCATTTTTTGTTGGACGGATTCGTTTTGTATTTGTTCGGGGAGCGTGAACGGCCGAAGCGATCCGCGCGGACCCGTTCCGCTGGGAGACGCCGCGACGGATGACGGTGCGATCGTTCCCAACGCCACGGGCGTGCGTTTCGTAGCGGTAGCGGACGGAGGTACCGACGCCGGCGCGTCGTTTGCCGTCGGACCGCGACCGGGAACGAATCTCTGCGGCGCCGCTTTACGCCGACCGCCGGCGGCTCGATTCGTAGCGGTAACCGCCGGAATGCGCGCGCCGAAATCCGCGGGCGCACCCACGACGGCGGTGCGTTTCGGTGTATCGACGAGCGCGTCCCGCTCGACGATGGGAACAACTCTGTCGGATCCCGCGTCCGTTCTCGTCGCCGCTCGACGATCTCGGCGCATCAAATCGTCGTCGTCCTCGTCTTGTCGACTCGCGCTCGCCAACAACTCGGCGTCAATGACGTCGAGCATCTTACCAACCAACCCGCGCGCGTTCCCCCGCCGCGCCTCCCGCTCTTTCATCTCCACGTACTCACGCACGATATCCACCAATTTCCGCGTTCCACGCGGGAGATCACGACCGGATAACACCGACGACGCGTCTCGCGCGAATGCCTTTCTCGCATTTTCAAACCCACGCTCTTCGAGATAGTTATGCACCATCACCGCCGTTTCGTACTCGGACGCCCCCGCGTGAGGGTCCGGACGACGACGACGACGACTCGGCGGTCCCATCGCGCGCGCGTCGCGGGGACTTCGACGATCGCAATCGTCGTCGACCTGTGATGTTATGAATTTAATCCAAATCTTATTTTAATCAGATCGATTCGACGACCACGATCGTCACATCCTGACGCGCGCGACACCGACCGATTCGTTCGTTCGTTCGGCTCGTGCGTGCACATCGACGCATCTCGTATCCTTCTATTCGTTCGAACGATCGTCCATCATGTCCGCCAGACGTGGATTACTCGTCGCGATGGTGCGATCGGCACCGTTGGGACCCTCGTCGTTTAACCAACTGTCGACGACGTCACCGATGACGTTCGGACGCGCGGTGATGTCGCGCGCCATGTCCACCACGGGCGCGCCGAGCGAAGAACAAGACGTCGTCATCGTCGGCGGTGGGCCGGGCGGGTACGTCGCGGCGATCAAGGCGGCGCAACTCGGGTTGAAGGTGACGTGCGTGGAGGGCCGAGGGACCCTGGGCGGAACGTGTCTCAACGTCGGGTGCATCCCGTCGAAGGCGTTGTTGAACGCGTCGCACAAGTTTGAAGAGGCGAAACACGGATTTGCGAAGCACGGCATCAATTTCGGCGGGGAGGTGACGATCGATGTGCCGACGATGATGGAACAAAAGATGAAGGCGGTGACGGGGCTGACGAAGGGCATCGAAGGGCTGTTTAAGAAGAATAAAGTTTCGTACGCGAGGGGTTGGGGTAAGCTGACGAGCGCGAATGAAGTTTCGGTGACGGGTGAAGACGGGAACGTTGATGTGATTAAGACGAAGAATGTCGTCCTGGCGACGGGATCTGTGCCGAGCGCGTTGCCGGGCGTCGACGTGGATGAAGAAACCGTCGTGACGAGCACGGGGGCGTTGGCATTGAAAAAGGTTCCCGAGAACCTTGTCGTTATCGGTGGTGGCGTCATCGGTCTCGAACTCGGGAGCGTTTGGAGTCGCCTCGGTGCCAAGGTGACCGTGGTTGAGTTTGCCAACCAAATTTGCGGTCCGGCGATTGATGATAAGATTCGATCGACGTTTCAACGCGCGCTCAAAAAGCAAGGCTTCACCTTTAAGCTCTCCACCAAGGTGACCAAGGCTGAAAAGAAGCCGGGCGGGGGCGTCACGCTCACCCTCGAACCGTCCGCGGGCGGTGAAGCGACGCAATTGGACGCTGACGTCGTCCTCGTCTCCACCGGCCGCAGACCCTTCACCGAAGGCCTCGGATTGGAGGACATCGGCGTGGAGACAAACCGTCTCGGCCAAGTCGTCATCGAGCCGCACACCTTTAAGACGAACGTCCCGGGCGTTTTCGCCATCGGTGACATTGTCGAAGGACCGATGCTCGCACACAAGGCGGAAGAAGAGGGTATCTCCGTGGTTGAGCAAATTGCCGGTCACAAGGGTCACGTCAACTACGACGCCATTCCTTCCGTCATTTACACCCATCCAGAGGTTGCCTGGGTCGGTAAGACGGAGGCTGAAGTCAAGGCTGCCGGCATCGAGTACACCGTCGGTGAGTTCCCGTTCATGGCCAACTCTCGTGCTCGCACTAACGATGACGCCGAGGGTATCGTCAAGTTTGTCGTCGACAAGAAGACGGATAAGATTCTCGGCGCGCACATCGTCGGTCCAAACGCAGGCGAACTCATCGGCGAGTGCGTCTTGGCGCTCGAGTACGGCGCCTCTTCTGAAGACGTCGCGCGCACGTGCCACGCGCACCCGACGTTGAGCGAAGCCGTCAAGGAGGCTGCTCTCGCCGCGAGCTCCAAGGCGATTCACTTTTAAACGTCGCGCGCTCGCAAGACGAAGAGACCGCACTCCAATCTCAAGGAGTTGTACGACCAAAGAACATTCGCGCGTTTATTCTGTTGTTGAACGACCTTTTAAAAACAAATTTACAATCATCGAATCACATCGAATCGACTCCTCAGCCTAGTTGTCGATCCCAAACGCGTCCGTCTTCGCGCGCTGAATCTGAAACGCGGGTGAGATCCACGCGCCGCACGAACACTGAATCCCGGACCAGTCAAAGGCGCCGATTTTCGTTTCGCATCCCGGACACAAGAGCTTGCCCGCCGTCGCCCCTCCGTCACCATCCTCGATCCCGCTCATCCAACTCAACGGCGTGACGAACATTGACGAGCACCGCGCCGATCGAGGCGCGCTTGACGCCGCGTCCTTCTTTCTCGCTTTCCAGGAAAACGCATCCATGCCGACGCCCGAGTCGTGTCGCAAGACGTGCGCGCCGCGCGCCACCCTCCGTCTGCATTTTCTACAGCTCACCCATCCACCGCCCTCGGGATCATCCACCGCCCCGGGCGCCCCTGGATCGCGCATCACGCTCGTGGACTCGAGATACCCTCGCTCGTCACGCTCTCTCGTCAATTTGGCGACGCTCCAGAGTTTGTACGCCTCGTGCGCCGTCGAAACGCGTCTTCCCATGTCCTCCCACATCCTCAACTGGGCCTCAAACCCATCGTTCGGGTACCCCCCACGCCCCCCCACGCTCGCCAACGCGTCGTCAACGCTTAAATTCTCAAACCGCATCAAGTACGCCGCGACTACGGCGGCTGATCGAGATTCACCGGCGTGACAGTGCGCGGCTACGACGGCGCTCGAGTCGCTCGTCAACGCCGAGTCGATAAACGTCGTCACCTCGGGCACGACGGCGAGCAAATCCGCGAGTTCTTCGTCTGGAATCGCGATCACGAGTGTTTTATCCGCGCTCACTCGTCCCTGCGCGCGTCGCGTCGCGTCAAATCGAGCGTCAGTCGCGTTTCTCGTCGCGTTCGCGCTTCTTCGAAAAAGTGCACTTTCTTTCGCGTTTCCGTTGCGTTTTCGCACCTGCGTCGGGTCCTCGGGTGGGGGCCATCCGATGGAGACGACGTGCGTGACTTTTCGCTCCTCGCACAGCGTCGGGAGATCGTGCTCGGCGCAAAAGAAGACGCGGTGCGGGTGCGCAGACATGTTTGCTGAATGAATTGACTTTTTCCAGTTCTGCGCGCGAGTCGGCGTGTGCGGATTGGATTTTAAATTACAACCGAAAGACATCGACTGGACGCCCGGCGCGAAACTCTTTGATGATTTTCTCGCGTTCTTCTGCGACGAGGGTGTCGAAATTGGCGCGATCACGCTCGAGGGAATGGAATTCGTCGCGCTCCGCGGCGAGACGAGCCTCGCGTTGGGCGAATTTTGCCTCGGCGAGCGCGCGAACCTCTCTGGCGTGCTCGAGGACGCGCATGCGGCGCTTTTGCGAGGACATTTGCTCGATACGGTCCTGTTCAGCGAGCTGAGCCATCATTTCTTCGGAGTAAAGGCGCTTTTCTTCAATGGCGGCGGCTTCGCGTTCTCGTCGGCGGCGAACGGCGTCTTCGTACTCGGCGCGTTGGATTTGTTTGCGTCGAGATGCTTCTTCCGCCTCTTTCGCTTCCTTGACTCGGCACGCCTCCTCGTGCTCTTCGAAACGCAAACGCGCGATGAGTTCATCGTACTCTTCCTTTTCTCGTGCCGCGCGAGTCTGCGTCGAGCCAACGCGGTTTCGCGCGCGTTCTCGCATTTCGGCTTGGTGACGCTTCGTCTCTTCCTCCGCCGCCTCTCTCGCGCGTACCTCGGACTCGTGCTTGGAGATGGACTCTTCTAATTCGCGTTCTTCCATATTTTCTCGTTCACGACGTCGCGCTTGCTCCTCGCGCGCCTTTTCCGCTTCCTCTTTCGCCTGCGCGCGTTTTCTCGCCGCCTCGCGCGCGTCCTCCAAATCCTCCTTTTCGATCCGTTTCTGATACGCCAACATCGCCCGTCGCTCCTCCTCCTTCTCCATCAACCTCGCCACCATTTTCTCCGCCTTGGCGCTCATCTGTGACTCGAGTTGCTCTCGCGCCCGCACCGCATTCATCGCCCGAGTCCTTTGTTCATCCGCCTCTCTCGTCTCGGCGCTCAACCGTTCCCTATCCAACTCCGCGTCCAACGCTCTCACCCGCGCCCGTTCCATCGCCTCCATCGCGCGTTTCTCCTCCACCTGCGCCGCCCGCGCCGCGTTCGTCTCCATCGCCTCTAATCTCTTTCTCAACGCGCGCAATTCATCACTCTCTCTCGCTCTTCGTCTCGCGTCTCTCTCCGCGCGTTCCGCGCGCGCGTTGACCTCTCGCAAACGTCTCTCCATCTCAACCCTCCGCATTTCCTCCGCATCGCCGCGCGCGTCCCGTCGTCGCTCGCCCATCCCTTCGCGCTCGCCTCGCGTCTCGTCTCGCGAATCCCGGGCGTCGATCCGCGCCCGAATCTCGTCAAAGTTTTCATCGATTCGATTCATCTTTTCAAACGCGCGCGCGTCGGCTCTCGCCCGATTCATTTCCCTCAACGCCGACGCCCGTCGCGTTTCCATCGCGCGTTCGATCGCGAGTCGTCGCTCCGCATCACGCGCTAATCGATTCGTCGGTACCGCGCGCGTTCCCATCGCGATCGCGTTCGCTTCGCGCACTGAGGACGACGCGCGCGCGCTATTTTCGGAAACGCGTTTCCGCGCTCGCGCGCGCGCCGAAACCATCCCTCCGTTCCCGCGGCGACGGACAAAACTAACAACGCGATCGGAAAGACGAAGGATGAGAAAAACAACGCGTCACGTCTCTCTCGTGTCTGTTGCAACCGCGAAACCGAAACCAAAACCGGTTTCGCCCTACTACTAGTGATACACCTTTGAAGATCGCCGAATCGCTCGCGCTCTTCCGTTTTCAACGCGCGCTCTCACCGCCCGCTCTCACCGCCGCTCTTCGCCGCGCTCTTCGCCGCGGTGGCCGTTTTCGCCTTATCCATCGCGACGTACCCGGCGAAGAGCGCGGCGCCGAGCGCGAGTCCCGGGAAGGCGTGACCCCAGGGCTTGTTCAACAGCGGGTGCGCGCGCCACGCGTCCGCGCGGACGAACGGGTTGGACATCGGGTCGGTCGTTCGGATCGCGATTTCGGAGCGCGTCGACGCGGTGGACGATGTGGACGTCGACGGACGGGGTGCGCGTCGTCGAGGTGTGGCGTCGGTCGCCCGTCCATCCACCCATCATCGTCTAGGTGTTTTCCATACACTTTTGACGAGTCATGACTCGAAGAACAACCCAGGGACTCGTTCTAAACATCATCAGACCGCGACGCGTCGACGCATGCCGCCGTCGTCGTCGACGCCCGCGGTCGACGCGGCGACGCGCGCGCGACGGGCGTTCGAGTGCGCCGCGGACGACGCGCGCGCGAACGACCTCGACGCGATGTTCGTCGCGCGAGCGATCCCGACAAACTTGCGCGACGAGTGCGGGAACACGCTCTTGCACGTGGCGTGCGTCAACGACGCGCTCGAGTGCGCCAAGGTTATCGCCCGGCGGTGCGTGTACGCGTCGCACCCGCCCGAGCGAGGGTATTTGACGTCCCAGAACGCGGACGGGGAGACGGCGGGCGATGCGGCGGCGGTAGGGGGGGCGGAGAGGTGCGCGCGGTGGTTGGGCTCGTTGGGCGTCGGTTGCGACGACAAAGCCGCGGACCGGCGAAGCCGAAGCCGTGGCGGGAGAAAAAGCGGCGAAGCGACGCCGATGAGGACGTCGAAGACGGACGAGGCGCTGGTGGGGTCGTTGCAAGACGCGTTGACGCGCTCGGGGGCGTCCGGGGAAGACTCGGCGCGAGCGAGAGGGGTGCTTCGGGCGGTTTTGAGGCTCGTCGCCGAAAAGGAGGCGCTGTCGGACGCGTTGGAGGCGAGCGAGCGAGAGATTTTAGCGGCGAAAGGGGCGACGGAAGGGGAGAGGGAGAGGGAACGGAGCGCTGTCGTCGCGGCGTTGGGATTGGCGGAGCGACGCGCGAGGGAAATGGTGAAGCGGAGCGAAGACGTCGTCGCGGAGAAGGAAGCCATGGCGGACGCGCTGCGAGAGACTGAGGACGAGTACGCGAGAGGGTACGCGGCGGGATGGCGCGCCGCGCTCGAGTTGTCTTCCAGAGATTACGTTCGCGCGCAAATGGAACTCGAGCGCGGCGGTGCCGGTGAGATGGCGAGCGCGAAAGCGGCGACGGATGGGTTCTCAGAGATTCCGTTGGGCGTCGGCGCGAACGGAGGCGACGCGACGAAAAACGCGACCGCGGCGCCGACGCTCGGCGAGCGGGCGTCGAATGTGTTCCGGGAAACGTTTACGACGGTGAAGAAGCGCGTCGAAACGATCGAGCGCGCGTTCGGCACGAAGGTGTCGATCGACGAGCCCGCACCGGATAGAAGCGAGCTGGCGTAGTTTATTCTCGTCGTTGTAAAATCACAATCTGCTACCTATTTGACGTCGTCCTCCAGTGTCCAGCATTTGACAGTCTTGTCGTAAAAGCTACACGTGAGTAACGCCTCGGATTCGTCGCCGAAACACACCCAGTCGGCGCCGTACACGATCGATTCGTGCTCGGAATACGTAAAATGGAGCTTGAGCGCATTTGATTCCGCGTCGACGAGCACGGCGCCCCCACCCATGGCGGCGCACGCGAGCGCGTCGCGACGCGGATGCCAGCGGCAGCGCCACGCGCCACCACCGACGTTGAGTTCGCTCAACGGAGAGACGATGCGTCGCACGTCCCAGAGACGCACGTGATCGTCGTACGATCCCGTCGCGATGATGTGCTCGTCTCGCGGCGACGGCGCCACACACGTGACGCCCGCGCCGTGCGTCTTGCGATTAACCATTTGCGGCCGAGAAACATCTCGTAAATCCCAAGCCTTGAGCGCGCAATCATCCGCACCCGTGTACACGACGTCTTCACGCGAGAGATCGAAAGCCACAGCCCACATTTCCAAATCGTGAGCATTCTCAACCGTCTCCACCACTTGGATCGCGCCGGAATCATCTCGCATGATGCGAAAGCTTCCATCCGCCGCGCTCGCGCACATCGCCCCATCCGCGCGCCAATCCAAACACGTCGCCATCCCGAGCCCTTCGCCCCCGACGTGCGCTCGTCCGAGCTCGCTAAACTCCACTCCGCCGCCGCTCTCCGTCTCTCTCACCCGCGCGACGGTTACGTACCCATCCGCGCCCGCGAACGCGCACCGCTCCGCGTCGTCCCTCCTCGGGCTCCACCTCGCCTCGAAAATCGCTCCAATCCCGTTCATCGTCTCCGTCCCGCTCCCGCACCGTCCGAGCTCCGTCACCGTCACCTCGCCGCCGTTTCCTTTGCCTCGTTCCAACGCGTACGCGCGCGCGCCGCCCACCCTCGCGCCGCGCTTCTCATCCATTTCGTACTCGACCACGAGCGCCGTCGCTCGCCGCCCGTCATCAGCCGCACCACGCCGCGTCTCCACCCCGCACGCCCCGTACGTCGTGCGCATCGTCCGCCATTCCCGGGACGTTTTCCCGAACATTTCGAAACCAAATCAAATCAGTCTACGCCTCTTCACTCGCTCCAAAGATTGCTTGCATGACGTACGTCGACGCTCGAATCGCCGCGCACCATCCCGCGAGGTACAACGCGTGTCTTTTGAGTTCATCATCGCCTCCTCGCGCCATCTTTTCTTCGTGACGTTCGTCGCTTTACGTTCGCGCGCGTTATCGAGTGTCGTTAGGTCAGTCGAGAAATCGCGCGTGTTCGTAAACCCTAAACCCTAGTCAGGATTAGGGTTTAGGGTTTAGAGAAGTGACGGTTCACGTCCCGTCGTGCTCCAAAAATAGTGACGACATTGATCGATCGATCGGTCGATCGATCGCGACCGACGGGACCGACGAGATCGCGAGGACCCGGGCGCGAGCGTTCGTTCGGGTTGATTTTCTTTCGCTTTCGGTTTCGCGTCGAAACGCACGGTACGCGACGTGGACGAGCGATCATGAAAACGTCGGTCGAGGATGCGGAAGGATTCGGAACTCTGCGTCATCGCGATGACGATGAAGTTCGGACGATGACGACGCCGCGACGATCTGCGACGACGATGGGATTCGACGTCGATCACACGGATGACGCGGGGTATCGCGATCGTTCTCGGCGAATTCTATCGCGGGATTCCGGGCGGGTTCCGAGGGCGGTGCCTTCGGCGCCGCCGTTGGAAGACGACTCGGACGGAAACGAGGACGATTCGTCGTCTAGACGCGCTCGTTTAGGGATTCGTCGCGACGGCGGGTTCGACCGCGGGGCGATGGCGCGACCGGCGTCGATTCCGAGTTGGGCGAACGTCCGAGCGCGGCGACAGTTTGCGACGCAACCGGTGGTGAACGACGGGACGCACGTGCGGTGTCACGTGTCGCGTCGACGCGGGCCCTTTGGGTTGTTTCCGACGTACGTGCTCTACCTCGATGGGAGTCAGACGACGACGACGCGATTAGCGGACGCGACGCCGGTGCTCATAGCGAGAAAGCGGAAAAAAGCAAAGTGTACGCATTACGTCATCGGGGATGACGGCGCGGAGCGTTCGGTGAATGAGACGCACGCGAGTTACGTCGGCAAGCTCAAGGCGAATTTCATCGGTACGCGGTTCGAGCTCTTGGATTCGGGTTCGCGACCGCGGGCGTGGGGGTCAGCGGCGACGCGCGGGTTCGACGATGCGGGGTTCATGAATGCTGACGATGACGACGATCATGATGATGACGACGACGATGACGGGCCTCCGAGACGAAGACTCGCGAGCGTGCGATACGCCGTCAATCCGCTCGGCGCGCGCGGTCCGCGAACCATGTCCGTGTCTCTCTTTCGTCGCCGAGGCGAAAACGGTACGCCGCAGGAGGAGGATTCTTGCGTCGAGCTCGTCAGCGCGACGCCGAAATGGAACCCAGTCACCAAGGCGTACGTGCTGAGGTTTAATAACGGTCGCGTCACGAGACCGAGCGTGAAGAATTTTCAGTTGGTGCACCGCCGACGCGCCTCTGAAGACTCTTTGGGCGTTGAATCAGAAGGTTCTCCCGTCACTCCCGGGCGCTTGGTCGCGCAGTTCGGCCGAGTCGACGACGACTTGTTCACGCTCGATTTCGCGTTTCCGCTGAGTCCGCTCGACGCCTTTGCCGCGTGTCTCAGCGCGTTTGAGTCCAAGTTTGCGCGCGAGTGAGTGGAGGAGGCAGAGGATGCGTAAATTCAATCGTTCGCGTCCCGACGTCGATATCGACGTGGCGACGCTCGAGGCGTCGACGGCAGAGGCGATCGGGGCGTATACGCGTTCGGAGGCGTTCGATGGAGACGCGTACGTGGCGCCGTCGACGATACGGGAGGCGGGAGACGGGTTGTTTGCGCGCAGGCGGTTGGAAAGCGGAGTTCTTCTTAGAGGCGTGACGTACGGTGGTGACGTGTTGACGCTAGGTGAGGCTATGAAGATGGACGAGGGGAAGAAAGATTACGTCATGGCGATGCATTTTAACGTGCACGTGGACGCGCGAGCGCATTTAGGGTATTTGGGGCGGTTCGCAAACGACGCTCGGGGTACAGGGGCAGAGCCAAACGCAACGTTTGTCAAGGATGTGCCGAGTCGGAGCGCGCGGTTGAAGACTTTGAGGACGGTTGAGAGAGGGGAAGAGTTGTTAGTATCGTACGGGGATGGGTATTGGCGCGCGCGCGAGCGGTAGCAGTAGGAAGCGGTGAGGGGTAGTTGAGCAGAGAAATTTGGAATAAATACGTAGCAAATCACAACACATTTCAAAAGTTTGATGAGACGGACTTCCTTGGTCTTCTTAACCAACTTGGATGATGTCATCCGGTAGGGCGATTGATTTTCGCTCCTCTTCCTCCTCTTGCGCCTGCGCCTTCCACATGGCGGCGTACATGCCAATCTTTTCGCCGCGACCGTTACCTTCGATGAGTTCGGCGTGCGTGCCCTCTTCCACGATTTTACCTTGCTCCATGACAATGATTCGATCGCACGATCGCACCGTGGAGAGACGGTGGGCAACGAAGAGCGCCGTACGTCCGCGAGCAACCTCTTCGAGGCTTTCGAGGATGCCCTGTTCCGTGGCGGTGTCCAGAGCGCTCGTAGCTTCGTCGGCGACCAGCATTCGCGGCTCTCGCAAAAAGGCGCGGGCAATCGCGACTCGCTGCTTTTCACCACCACTGAGCTTGACGCCGCGCTCACCAACCATGGTATCACGACCTTCGGGCATGTTATCGATGGTTTTGTCCAGTCTAGCGCGTCTAGCCGCGATGGCCACCTCTTCTGCGGTCGCCGACGGTCTGCCGTAACGAATGTTGTGGTCGAGCGTATCGTTGAACAAGACGGTGTCTTGCGGAACGACGGCGACCGACTCGCGGAGAGAGGCGAGCTTCAAATCTCTAATATCTTGGCCGTCAACCTTGACCGCCCCACTCGAGACGTCGTACGCGCGAAGAATGAGGCGCAGCAGGGTGGACTTGCCGCTGCCGCTAGGTCCGACGATGCCCACGGACTCCCCTGGGTTGATCTTCAGAGACACACCCTTGAGCACGTCTCGACCGTCACCGTATCGGAAAGTGACGTTGTCGAGCTCTAAAGCCGCGCCACCCTTTGTGGCTGGCAGCTCAGTCTCGCCGTCGGGGATGTTTGTGTCCGTTGCCATGATCTCAAACATGGCTTCCATGTCGACAAGCGATTGGCGAAGCTCGCGGTAGAAAAAGCCCAAAAACTGCAAAGGTGCCCAGAGCTGAAGCAGCAGACCGTTCGCCATGACCAGATCGCCTACTCGTGAAGTCAAACTCGCGGTTGAGAGCGGATCGGTGTTCCACACGCCGAGGGCGACGCTCGCCAACATTACGGTGATGCCCGCCGACAGAATCAACGCTTGACCGGCGTTCAACAAGCTCGACGCTCGCTCGCTTTCGAGCGCAGCCTCGTGATAACCACGAAGCAACTTGTCGTACTGTTGCGCCTCGAGGTTGATATTACCGAAAAAGGTCACCGTCTCGTAGTTGAGCAGAGCATCCACTGCCTTGCCCGTGGATAAGCCATCCATGTGATTGGCGAGTTTTCGCTTCTCCGCACTCACTCCCGTCATGTGAATCGTCCAGCTCACGTACGCGGTAAACGTCACGAGAACGACCGCCGGGATATGCCAAGAAAACGCGCGCCAAAGCAGCCCACACACGAGCGCAAGCTCCATAAAGGTGGGAAGAAACGTGAAAACCACCGCCCGGAAAACCATGCTCACCGAGCGCGTACCCCTGTCTATGATTCTCTGCAGCGCACCTGTGCGCCGATCGAGGTGAAAGCTCAAATCTAATCCTAAAACATGATTAAAAACCTCCAAAGCGACGCGTCGGCCGGACGCCTGCGCAACGGGCGTAAACGTCACCGTCCGCAACTCAGTCGCTACGCCGCTCACAGCTTTTAACACTCCGCTCGTCACCAACGCCATCGCCGCCGCCTTCGCCGCTTCCGCCGCCCCGACACCCCCAGCGAGCGCCCCGACAGTGGTACAGTGATCCACCGCAACCTTGAACAGCACCGGAACCGCCAAACCAAAGCTCTTCTGAATTACCAAAAACGTCAACGCCGCCGCCAGTCTCCAAGCTGTGCCCCTCCTCGACAACGAAACCGCGAATAAATACGGCATCACCTCCGTCAACCGAGACGACCGCGGCGGTGGTGGGATCGGCCCATCCATCTCGACGTCATTCTCGCGAAAATACCCCTTTGAATCGTCCTCGACGATGAATCCATCCATCGTCGCCGCCGCGTTCGCGGATAACGCTTCGCCTCGCGTCGTCCGACCCTCGCCCGCGCGTCTCCACGTCCTCGTCGCCACCGCCCGCCGTTCGACCGCGCGTCGACACGACCGCGTCCCAGGCACACTCCGCATCGTTCTCATCCCACCGACGTCCCCACCGATCGCGATGTCACCGCACCGCGCGGTCGTTCGCGTCGTTCGTCTCGCACACGTCATCATCACGCTCGCCCCTCGCGCGGGCGCATTCCTCGCCGTTTTCACCCGTCCCGGCGTCGCCACCGCCCCGAAGGACGCGCGCGGACGATTCGCGACAATCATTCGCAGCGCTTCAACGTCTCGCTCGACGCCCCGGCGTCTCGCGCGTCGCCGTGTGGCGGTCCGAGTCGTCAACCCGCCAGGCTTCAGTGCTCGGCGCGGTAACAAACCGAACCGAACCAAAGATTCGTTACGCGCCGACGTCGTCAGACGCGACGCGACGCGCGTCCCGAACGCCGTCGCGACGGGCGGAGAGATACTTTTACTAACGCGTCGTCGCGTTTGATCGAACGCGCGCGAGGCGCGCGCGCGGAACCGTAATGTTTCACACTGGCATTCGTTCGAGTTTAGTGGTGCCGTTGTTCGCGCGAACGCTCGTCGCGAACGCGACGGCGGTTCGGCGCGGAGGACGCGGGCGAATGGAAATTGTGGGGGCGTGCTTCGCGATGCGGAACGGGGTCGTCGGCGTCGGCGTCGGTGCGCGGGCGTACGCCCGCGGGAACGGGGAACAACGAAAGGGACGAGGCGGAACCGGAGCAACCGGAGCGGCGAAGGTATCGGGAATTTCTGGCGCGGGTGAGAGCAGGAAAACGCCGACGAGAGGGAAGAGAATGGTGCCGAACGCGAGTGAGCGGACGCACGTGTCGAATTTGAGCGCGGCTGCGACGAAGGAGTTGAAGCACTGGTCGACGAGAACCGAGGCGGAGCGACGAGACTGCGCGGCGACGAAAATTTATTGTAATCGCTCGCTCAATATGAACCGGATCGATGCCATCGGGTTCGATATGGATTACACACTCGCTATGTATAAACCGGAGACATTTGAGACGATGAGTTACAATGAGACTGTGAAAAAGTTGGTGAGCGCGTATGGTTATCCAAAGGAACTCTTGGAGAGTTTTGAGTTTGACCCAAACTACATGGTTCGCGGGTTGATAGTGGATAAGAAGAGAGGAAACGTGCTCAAGATGGACAGACATAATTACGTCAAGGTAGCGTATCACGGGTTTACGCCGTTGGAGACGGAGGAGCGCTTGAAGACGTACTGCGAGACGAGCGTGAGGCAGAGCTTTTCCGGCGCTGAATATAGTGCTTTGGACACGTTATTTTCCATGGGTGAGGCGTATTTATTTTCGCAACTCGTCGAGGCCAAGGATAGTGGGGTGTATCCCGTGCTGAATCGGAAGGACTTTATGCAAATGTACGACGAGATTCGAGCTGCGGTGGATCTATGTCACCGAGACGGGAGCTTGAAGCATGCGGTGGCAGCCAACCCGGAACACTTCATCACTGCTGATTCGGATCTCGTTCCCTTGTTGAAAGCTCTGCGGGCGAGCGGAAAGCAAGTCTTTTTGCTGACAAACTCGCTGTGGGATTACACGAATGTCGTGATGAATTATTTGATCGACGGTAAGATTGGCGCCGACAAGACTCTCGATTGGCTAAACCTCTTTGACGTCGTCCTCACGGGCTCTGGTAAGCCTGGATTTTTCGCCAACGATTCGGCAACTATATTTGAAGTAGACACCGTCACGGGAGCTCTACACAATACGGATAACGGCGCACCTTTGACACCGATTGGGAGCGTGTCTGACGTGACGCACAAGGAGGCGCTCACGAGCGGACTTCGAGCGACGGGGACCGGTCCCGCCAAGGTGTACCAAGGCGGATCCTACACGCATCTTCACGCCATGCTCGGTGTGGAGTTCGGGTCGCGACTCTTGTACGTCGGCGATCATATCTACGGTGATATTCTCCGAGCGAAGAAGCAGATTGACTGGCGCACAATGCTCGTCGTTCCCGAGCTGGCGCATGAGATTGAATGCCTCCAGAAAAACAAAGAGAAACCACACGCACTTCGACGCTTGCGGACTCTGAGAGATTCTCTAGACGATCAAGTCGCGCGTCACGCGTGGTTGGCTGCGAACGCCGACGACTCGACATCGAACGCGGCGGAATTGGCTCGAGCAAAGGAGTTAGCCGCGACGGCGAGAACGGCGCACAGAGAAGGCATGAGGGAATATCACAAAAGCTTCCACTACGTCTGGGGGCAACTCATGAAGGCAGGTTCGCAAAACTCGCGATTTGCCTTTCAAGTCGAGCGATACGCGTGCTTGTACACGTCTCACGTGCGAAATATGTGGGGATACTCTCCAGAAAAGATTTTCCGAGCGCCTGCGGACATGTCGCCGCATGATCTCGAGACGGATGAAGACTTTCACGACTTTGACCCTTCGGTGCTCAAAGAGCCAGGTCGCGCGGAGGAGGGAGAGCACCACGGTTAATGTTGTGTACTCTGTACGCTCGCTCGCGAGAGTCGTTTCGTTGGAATAATTTGTTGCTATCAATAGAAAAATTTTGTATTAAAACACGTCGAGCATTTCGCGTCAAACCATCATGTCAGTCGACTGACCATTCGGCACGTCGACCACCATGACGCGATCATCCGCGTCATCCTCTTCGTCTTCGTCCTCGTCTGCAGCGACGGCCGACGCGAGGAAGGCGTCCATCTTTTCAATCAATTCGACGCCAACTTTACACGCCAATTTCCGCATCGCGCTCGCCGTGCCTCTATCCAACCTTTCCGTCCCGAACGCCATCTCGGTGCAAACCATCCCGTCGCGATCGACACCCACACTCATCGTCGCGTCCGCGCATGCCTCCTCCTCCGAAGTCGCGTCCACGATACCGTGTCTTCCTATCTTTTGCGTCGTCACGATGACTGCGCACCTTCGCACGTCCAACCTCGAGCACTCTTCTGGATCGTCATCAATCTCCAACTCACCGCTCTCATCGCCGGCCCCGACCGCCCCGACCGTCACTTTCGGTATCTTTGCGTCCGCTAGCGCCGCTCGCACCGCGATCGACAGCGCATCCAACATTGATCCTCTATCGCACGCCGCCGTCGCGTCCACCGCCAGCGTCCAACACGCCTTTCCGGGTTGTATACACAGCGCCTCTAAATCGATCCCCATCGCCCCACGTCCACCCGCCGTCGATCCATCTTCCACGTCTTCATCTCCACCCATCCCAGACTCCCCACCACCGACGAGCGCGCTCTCTATCGCCCTCGACCACGTCGCGCCCAGACTCTTCGCTCGCTCCTCCGCGTCTCTACCCATCCTTCCCGTCCCATCCTTCGCGCTCGCGGTCGCGTCCACGCGCACCACCACCCTCCCTCGATTCGGCGCCGACCCACTAGGTGTCGTCACGTCGCACCGCACCGCGCACAGCGCTCGCGTCGCCCCAGAACCCGCACCGAGGCTCACCTCTGCGCTTCCCGCCGCCGCCGGCAGCGCGCCCAAACGCACTCGAAGCGGACGATGATCGTCGCGCGTCCGTCCATCGCATCGGAAATCCGCCGCGACACCGTCCCGCGCGTGCGTCTTCTCGGCTTCGGATAACCGTTTCGTCGTCGTCCCGGCGCGCATCTCGTCGACCGCGGCGTCCGCGCGTCGCGTCGCGATCTGCGGGGGAAAAAATGCCACCCGCAGTGTGCGACGCATCGATTCGATCGACGTCTCGAAGACGACGAGCGTGCAGACGATCGCTCGACGACCGCGTCGTCGTCGTCCCCGTCGTCGGCGTTCGATACCGACGCGCGGTTCGGGGGAGAAACGCGACGCGACGCGGTCGTTCGTCGACTCGTTCTCGTTGTAAATCGTTTTAAAACGTTGAAGGCGTCTCAAGTTGAAAGATCGAAGAGAGATGCTTCGCGTCGCGACGCGCGATCGCACGGGGGAGTTCACGGCGGTGGCGGAACGGATTCGGAAGACGATCGCGGTGACGAGCGGTGGGGCGACGGATGGTGGGGCGACGGCGTCGACGTCGGCGGTGAGGGAGAGGAGCGAGAATGGAAACGCGAGCGACTTTGCGAAGGTACGGATATAGTTTTAGTTTCTTCGCGGTGCGCGCGCGCGCGCGTGAGCAGACGCGTGTGATTTTGATTTCAAGTGTTGATTTGATGCGCGTGAAGACTGACGATGAGGGTGTGGTATCGCAGATGGCGTCGGCGATTGGACACGGAATACACAGAACGTCGCTCAAGTTGGAGCGCTTGAACGCGTTGGCCAAGTCGTCCACGTTGTACGACGATAAGTCTAGAGAGATTGCAGAGACGAGCGCGGTGATCAAGTTGGATATTCAGGCGTTGAATGAGTCCATCGTGGAGCTTCAGAATGTGGCGGCTCGGTCGAGAAGGGATGGGACTGGGAGTAAATCTGCGGCGGACCACAGCGGTACGGTGGTGGATACGCTGAAGAACCGTTTGGCGACGGCGACTAAATCGTTCAAGGAGACGCTGACGACGAGGCAGCGCGAGGTCAAGGCGGGAGAGGAACGTCGCGCGGCGTTGGGTGTGTCGACGCCACAGGCTTTGGATGCGGGCGTGGACTATCTCGGGGATGACCCGTTTGCGAAGGCTATGCTCGCGTCGGGTGCGACGCCGAGCAACGCGTTTGGAAATCTGCAAGGAATGAACCGGGCGAATGATTTCGTACCGAGACCCATCGCGCCGGGTGCGGGCGCCCCGCCACCTCCGGGTGGATTTGCCCAAACCCAGGGCCAGATGCAGCTGTACAATCAAAACAACGCCTACGCTGATTCCAGACAGGAGGCGTTGCAAAACGTCGAGCGCACCATCACCGAGCTTGGGGGCATTTTCCAACAGCTCGCCACCATGGTGAGCGAACAAGGCGAACTCGCGATTCGCATCGATGAAAACGTCGACGACACGCTCGCAAACGTCGACAACGCGCAGACACAGCTCTTAAAGTACCTAGACACGGTATCTTCCAACCGCTGGCTCATCATGAAGATTTTCGCCGTGCTCGTCTTCTTCATGACTGGTTTCATAATCTTCGTCGCTTAGGTTGCTCGTTTCGTTTCATCACCCGCGCGCGTCGACACTTTCGTCGTCCAAGTTGTAATAGTTCACATCGGCGGAGCGCGCGCGCGCGCGAGTAGTACCGACTCACGTAAAATCCTCAACTCGAGCGCGCGCGCGCCTCAGTCTTCGCTCCTCGCGTCCTCACTGAAGATGAGTGGACGCCACGACGACGGACGGATGGTTCGATACCCGTCCGCGGTGACGCGCGTCATCTCTGGCGACCCGCACGCCGTGTCGTGCGCGCTTCGTGAGGACGCGGGCGACGATGTTCGCGCGTTCGACGTGACGATTCGTAACGGCGTGACGGGTGCCAGGTTCACCGGTTCGTTACGCATCGCTGCGCGCGACGACGCGCGATGGCGATCGACGATGAACGCGTTGACGAGCGCGAAGTGGAAAGACGTGTCCGATGTGTTTGATTTCGCGCTCGAGCGAAACGAGAATGAGGATGACGAGGACGGGGGGCGCGGTAAGGTGGAGCTGGTTTGGAGATTTTCAGAAGAGGCGCGCGCGGAGCGGTTCGACGCGCTCGACGAGGAAGAGGAGTACGACGAGGTAAAGGTTGAGCGAAAGAGTAAATCGGGTGGGAAAATGCGAGTAGGCGTGTTGGAACTGCGTGAAGACGAGACGTGCGACGCGAAGAGGTGTGGGATGGATGCGTTGGCGTACGCAGAGTCGGCGGAGCGAAGCGCGGCGCGGGCGGATGCGGCTGAAGCGCGCGCGAGAAGATTGGTTCTCGGGGCGGAAACGTCGAGAAAACGGGCGGATGAGGCGATCGAAGCGATGAGGGAGACCAAAGAGGATATGGCGAGACGGGTCATGGCACTTTTGAATGCGAAAAAGACAGAAATGCGCAGGATGAGGGAGACGTTGGACGCGGCGGAGGCTGAGGTGGAGGATTTGAACGCGAGATTGGCGCGGGCGAGGGAGAGCGGTCTCGCGAACGGTACCGCGCCGGTAGAAGACGGTGATGTGCCTGGATTGATGCTCTTCGATGATAACGACGACGGTGAGTGCACCACAGACGACGAGGCGAGCCCAACGCAGAGAGGTGAAAGAGTTTCGATGCGCAAACGTTTCGGCAAGCAGACGCAGTCGCAAACGCAATCGCCATCGCGGAAACGCACGAAGACAACGACACCGGCGACGAAAAAACGATCGCCGAGACAAAAGAAATCATTCCTCGCCAGCACGCTCGCGCTTCTAGACACGGAATAGTACTTACGGAAACACAAAGATATATAATAGATGACATTTTTTTTCGCGTTCTCTACAACAACCCATTCTCTTCCATGTACTTGGCTGCGCTCCCGTGATCGTCCTCCACCAAGGTTCCGTTCTTCCAACACCCAGTCGCCTCTCCAATCTTTTTATGCTTCTCGTACTCGGCATCCACCGCCGCTTTATCCCCCTTCCACCCTTTCGGATACCTCGCCAACGATTGCGTTCCCATCAGCCTCGACGCCTTCACTCGCAGGTTCAGCGTGTCCCACTCCGGAAGCAACTTTTCCTTGATCGTCCCCCACTCACCGATTCCGTACTTTTCGATCCCGGCGTAGAGCTTATCCTTCTCCGCCGCGCCCCATTTTTTCGCCGCGCCCTCGAAGACGACGCGTTTCGGTTTAAAGAAGGACTGATCGATCGACCCGTCTTCGTTCAGCGCATCCGGACGCGTCACCGCCAGTCGCATCCGGTTCGCCCACGCCGTTCGCGGGTCCGCGTCCGTCGCCGTCGCCGTCTTCACGGTCTCCATCGCCGTCGCGTTCGTCGCTCCGGTCCGGACGTCGACGTGTGACGCACGGACGGACGAGATGGATGGGCGAGAACAGCTTTGTTTGAAAAACAGTTTTGACAGAGGACGCAGAGTGTGTCAAACATCGAGTCATGACTCGTCGAATGTGAATCACGGACACATTCACAATCACATTCGCGCGCGCGGGCGACGAGGGCGCGGGCGCGTCGTCGAGTGGACGCGCGCGAGACCGGTTTGATCTTCTTCTTCGTTTTCGTTTTCGTTTTCGTCGTCTCTTCCGATGCTCAACGCCATCGCCCGCGTCTTTTATTCACGGACTCGGACTCGAAAGAGTGAAAAAGTGCAACGCGTCGTCTTC
>Ga0255780_10000302_pt1 | contig 48409 bp, 35 predicted proteins | sample 071ome_32_FD_179978 | JGI IMG/M metagenome (GOLD analysis project Ga0255780, IMG submission 179978) | Coastal salt marsh microbial communities from the Groves Creek Marsh, Skidaway Island, Georgia - 071405AT metaG (version 2) | ecosystem: Environmental > Aquatic > Marine > Intertidal zone >... | reverse complement strand
CAACGAGGCAACTTTCAGTCCGCTATGTACATAATCATCATCTTCGGGAGCGATCATTTCATCAAAACCAGGGCATTCATGCCTGAGTTTGGAACTGATCGCACAAACCAGTAGGTCAGAAAAAGGTGGCATGGTGTTCAGGACTATTGTCGGCCGTGCTTTAAGCCGTCCATCGGCTTGCTGTATTTTTGCTAAAATGACCGATCCTGATTTCATGTTTTGATGTCAGATTCGGAATACTCGACTTCATCATCATCGTACGCTGAACCCAACGCATTTTCTGATAGTATAAGGAAATCTCGGCGTTCCTCATCGGCGTCACCCAATACCGTTACAATCAAGCGGGCATTCACAGGGAGAGATACTTTCTCGTCCAGTTGAACCTGCTTACCGTCAAAGTGTGCTGGGATGCTTACCAATGGCATAACCACACTCTATCTACGATCATCCAGTGGTCAATCTAGGAATTGCAGGAGCTGCAACTGTGACCCCCCTCACGAAACTTCACAAAGGTAGACTTCACGTAAGATCAAGTTGGAGTGCGGTGAGCATCACTGCTCTGGATACTGTCCAAATGTAAGGGGAGCTTCCTTTGAACTGGGTTGATACACGTTCATCCCGACCCTGTTCAAAGGTTTGCAGCCATGGTTTAATCGGGCGTTGAGCAAGGGGGAAATATGAGGTTTGGAATGCCAGGACGTTTCCGTGGCATATCCAAAGCTCCGTCGAGCCCGGAGCACTCCAAAATGGCGCTATGGAATTAGGTGTGCAGTACCCGCTTGGGATGCACTTCGCATTCACGAGATGCTTTCTTTACTCCGAGGTTGGTCTTTACTCAACCTTCACCAATTTCAACGAGTCGCGATCAAACCAGACGATGCCTTGCATGCATCTGAGTTCGCAGGAGAGTTCGATTTCTTCGACGGGGCGGTGGATACGGAATTCGGTGGATATGTCGGTCCATCCGTGCGATCCGGTGAGCGGTTTGTTTGCTCCATATTGCGATACCCGGATGCGGACCCCGCTGGCGCGGTCGGTTGGGATGGGAACGACACGTTCATAACGAACACTTGCCTCAAATCGATAGGTGCCGTGTGTGAGCAGCTGGGTGGAATGCCAGCGACCAAGGTTTCTTTGACCGTCGCTTTTGACCTCCAGCACCTGTCGGTCGTCCTTGTTTGCCTCATCAAACTCCATGCCTTGCATGTATTGATGTGACTCCCATTCCTGAATTTGAACCACTCCCGATTCCGGAAATTTTAACGCGCGATCCGGAGCAGACAGTTCTTCTGAAAGATAAGCGCCTCGTATACGAATGCTGTCCTGTAGTTGTGAGACGGCTCTTTGATGATAGGAAAAGCCACGTTCACTTCGCTTTTCCAGTTCAGGCCCAATGACGGCTTCCAGTTCATCGATGCGTTTGATGAGACGCTCAGGTTGAAACACGGTTCCATACAATTTGCGCATGCGCTCAAAATATTGGTAGGGGATTTCCGGAACTTGAAACAATGACATGGCGACCACACCCCGTATGCGTGGATAAATGGATGCGTAAGGATCCTCGAACATCTGGTCCATTCCGTGAGGGATGAATTGAAATTTGCCGGTGTCAAGATTGTGATAGAGTCGGTAATTGTTGTGCTTCATCGCGTATCCATCCCAGTTCCAGGTGAACACATCCAGTGCAACATGAGTGAGAAACATGTCCACATCCAAATGCTCCTCAATTTTCTCCAGACGTTTGGCCAAATCCTTTTCGTAAAGTGTGTCCTCCAACGCCTGCTTGGCGTCATGATTGAGCGGATCAGCGCCGGCGTTGACACTCAGCTCGGTGAAGATGTCCTTCAGAAACCCGCCGTCGTAAAGGTTGCCATCGATGTTGTCGAAGTGACGGCGCAACCATTTTTTGTTGAAACCCTCCACCATCACGTAGAGCCCCAGATCGCGTCCATTGAGTTCCACGGTGGCGTGAGTGGCACGTGGGGTGGGGATGCCAGCACGATTGAACAGTTCACGGCAGATGATTTCGTTGCAGAAGGTGTCGTCCTGCCTGGAATTGTTCAGGTAGAATTTGTCGTATCCCCGGAAATCCTGATCATCAATGTGTGTATCCAGATTCATCGTGAAAGCCGGTTTGGCGTAGATGGGCTGGAAACTCCCCGCTGCTCCCTTTAGTTTGATGGACACCTCTTTGAAGGTTTCCCCGTTGATCGTTACGGTTGCCTTGGTTTTGGGGCGATGGACGGGACCACCGCCACCTCCGCGCCAGCTGCCTCGTACGGAAGAAGATTCTCCCAATACCGCAATACCTTCCTGAGGTACGTCGATTTTGATTTTAAAGACCTGATCAAAATCAAATGGATCCGGCGCTGCTGCACGCAAAACCAAAGAAGCCTGCAACAGCCAAAAAGCGATGAACAAATAAACCGGAACTCTCATGACAACACCTCTACCCCACCACAACGAAAACCACAACGGGATTTTTAGACAGGATTTACAGGATGATTTTTTTGTGCAAGGAGACGTTTGGATAAATGAACATCATCTGTGAAGAAGGTTTCCCAACTAAAATGGGTAGAACGTGCCGTCCCCGGCGCGTGCCTTGTGGCCTGCATGTTCACGAATGCCGTGCAAAGGAAAACCCAAGGGCATTGAACACCCCACAACCGCATCGCTGTCGCTCGCGGGCGCATCGAGACGATCCGCTCTACCTGTGATTGCTGTCTGGTGAAACGTACCTGCCTGTCCCGTGACTGCGTGGATCCCTTGCGCTCCTTTGTGACATCCTGTTCATCCTGTCTAAAAAAGAAGTTTGACAAGGGGGTTCAAATACGCCACTTTACACCTAAACTAATAGGTTAGGCATAAGTATGACTTCAAAAACACCCACTCCCAGCGAACGTGAAATCCAGATCCTCAAGGCGCTTTGGCGGCTTGGGGAGGCCAGTGTGCGAGAGGCGCTGGACGTATTGGCTCCCAACGGGGAACTGGCTTTCAACACAGTGCAAACCCAGTTGCGCATTATGGAGGATAAAGGATTGGTGACGCATCGTGAATCCGGTCGGACATTCATTTATCGCGCTCTTTATACACGCGAGGAAGAGAGTTCGCGGTTTCTGGACAAGGTCTTTGATGGCGCGGTTCAGGATCTGGTCCTGACCTTGTTGAAATCCAAGAAAATCGATGCCGAGGAATTGGACGCCCTTGAAAAACTGATCAGCGACTCAAAACAAACTGCAGGTGTCAAAAAAAACAAAAGAAAGGCTAAGAAATGATCTCTATCATGACCGAATGGATGGTATGGAACCTCGCGCTCGGAGGCGGGTTGTTGACCGCGAGTTGCCTGTTTGCGGCGATGATCAAAAGTCCTGTTAGGCGTTTGCGATGGTTGGAGTGGACTTTACTCGCAGCCTTGCTGGCACCGATACTTGCTACCACCACTTTTCCCTGGAAACATTCTTTACATTGGTTGCCGGCCAAGAATTCCACGGCAACAGTTCCGGCTCATTTGGACAGTGTGGCCTCCGAATCACTCGTGCCAAAACAAAACTCAACACCCGTCATCCACACGACGGATGGTCCGGTTCCATACGTCTCCTTATCGGCTGAAACAGTTTCGCAGAATGCTCCTCAAGTTCAGGTCACTGAATCAAATGTTTCCAATAACAACCGTGAAACAAATTGGCCGGTGGTCATGTTGTCGGTTCATGCTGTTGTGATGGGCATGACTTTTTTGTGGTGGGGGATCGGATGGGGTGCGTTGCGCCGTTTATGGAGGCAGGGAAAAGCGCTGAAATGGGATCAGCTTGAAGTGGATTGTGGTCCACTTCAAGGCAAGGTCGAACTTAGAAGTCATGCCCGAGTGAACACCCCTTGCGCATTTGGTTGGTGGCATTGGAAGATACTGATTCCAGAGGAAATGGCGAAAGCAAGTCATCGAAAGCAATTGCGTATGGCCAGCGCGCACGAATGGGCACATCTATCCAGAGGAGATCTTCGTACATGGCGATGGACGCGCTTTGCCCAACTGGCGCTGTGGATGCAGCCAGCCTACTGGTGGATGCGTTCCCAGGTGCGCTTGTGTCAGGACTATCTGGCCGACTCTGAAGCCGCCGCATCCGGCGGACACACCGACTTCGCCGCCTTCCTACTATCGGTTGCCCGCACCCAGCAATCCGTCCCTGGATCTGTCCTATCCCTCAAAGGCAAGAATTCGGATCTCACCCGTCGTATTCGAATGCTGATCGAATCCAAGGGTGTGATGGAAACGAGGTGTCCGGGTTTGTTGCAGGGCTTGGCAGCCCTTTTGACGTGTTGCGTGTTAGGGGGGGCGGCTTGGATACAGTTGGAAGCTCAGGATGGAAAGGATACTGAATCTGACATTGAAACAAACAGAAGTACCGAAACCAATATGGTGCTAATTACGAATAAATGCAGGGTGTACGATATGAGCACGGATCTGCCAATTGAAGGGGTCTCAATCAGTATTCGGCAAGTGAATAAAAAGGAAAATGAATATTCGGTCTTTACTTCAGAATACGTAACGGATGCTTTGGGAAGGTATGAATTTACCATTCAAAAGGCTTTGTTGGAAAATCCGGATGTGAGGATTCGGTTGAATATTTCCCATCCTGATTATGTCGATAAAATGGGGCTCACCTATTGGACACCTCCAGATGTAAAGACTGGTAAAAAGACGATCATTTCTGAAAACCTACCGTTACATCCCAGTCGAAAAGTTACGGGGCAATTACTGGATCCGCGTGGGAATCCTGCGCCTAATGTTCAGATCAAAGGAATTTCGTTTATACAGGAAACACCAACAGTTTTTCCTAGTGGGATGGTTGGCCATCCGTTGGAAGAGAGGACTGATGATGAAGGGAATTTTACCGTCAAGGTCTTGAAGCTGGGAATTGCAAATCTGAGCTTCTTTTCAGAAGACTTCCCCGTATTGCAAGTAGGGGTTGCCGAAGAAACAGAAAACTTGGGACAAATAAAACTTCAGACCGGGTTTAAACAAAAAGTTTTACTCTTGGATGCCGACGGTAAACCAGCCGAAGGAGTGAGTCTGAGTTGCCATCTCAGAGGTCAGACGAGTGAAGAATTAGATGGTGTTCCGACGTTTGTATCTCCCACGGTTATCAGTGACGATTCCGGGTATGTAACGATTCCATTATTGAACGAGGGCACCTATGATTTCACCATAGATTCCGGACCTGAATTTTTAAGAGATAGGCCTAAGACCTACACTGGGATTTTCCTAAATCAATTTGCATCGGTTTATGATGATCATGGAACCATTGTAATCAAGGCGCAACCAACTGTTATGATTCAAGTCAAGCAAGTAGATACCGAGGGCAATCCAGTGGTAGGGCATTCGTTTTCAGTGCTGGGTAGGTATGGAGCTCCTGAAAATTATCGGCAACGGTATTCTGTCCCTGTTACCGGAAACGTACTTGGATTCAATATTGTGGAAGTGCCTCAAGGAATTTACGGAGATCTTCAAATGTTTTTTCCATCAAAACGTGCTTATGATATCACTCATTCTGATAATGGTGTTACCTATAAACGAGGTGGAGCTGACTTGGGTTACATCACAAATGATATCACAGATATTGTGGTGGTACATCGAGATTTACCTGTTGTTTTAGTCCAAGTTGTCGGGGAGACAGGTGAAAACTTTTCCGATGCAAAAGTCACTGCATTGGATCATCGTTATCCGTACCCAGAGATTGAGTTTGATCGTGATTCCAACGGTCGATGGCGTTCACCCGGAATGCAAATGTATACGCACACCCAAATCGCCGCCAGCAAGGAAGGCTACTATGATGCAACCCAGTATGTGTCCGATCTGGTGGCCGAAGAGGTTCGGGAGATCACTTTGGTCATGAAGAAGAAGTAATGGCGCACACAGGGTAGAACGTGCCGTCCCTTTTGAATGGTGAATAGTGAATTTAGAATGGTGAATTTGGGGCCCGCACCCTTGTGGCATGTATGTTCACGAAAGCCGTGCAAAGGAAATCCCAAGGGCATTGGACACCCCACAACCGCATCGCTGTCGCTCTCGGGCGCGTTTGGCAAGCTGTCTCGGGTTTGCCATTGGATGGTGTTGGCGTTGTCGGATGCCATGAGGATTGCGCATCGAGACGATCCGCTCTACCCTGCGACTGCCGTCGGGTAGAACGTGCCGTCCCCGGCGCGTGCCTTGGGGCCTCCATATTCACGAATGCCGTGCAAAGGAAAACCCAAGGGCATCGGACACTCCTCAACTGCCTTTAGACTATCATTACTACCAGGAGTTGCCACACCCGTTCATCCATGAGTGCTTAAAAGCACTCAAAATTATCTTGCATAAAGTGCTTAAAAGCACTTTATTGAGATTGAACAATGCAAAAAGACCGGTTAGCCAGTGATGTTGTCCGACTTCAGATTCTAGATTGTTTATGCGACAGGAAGCGTCGTTTCTTTGACCAGAACACGCAGTCGCGAAGGTATTTGGATCGTTGGGGCATCACTACGGAGGGTTTCTTTGCTGCGCTGATTGAGGATTTGGAGCGTTATCATATTTATTTGAAACCAAAGAATCATCCGGCTCAGTTTCAGAGATACCAATTCGTCATGCGATGGGAGGAGCATGAAGGTGGCCTGCTTATTCATATTACGCTTTCACCCAGAGGAAATCCTCCAAGAGTGAAAGTTGCATTACATGAACACGATACTGGATACACTCCTTTACCCTTAATACCAATTAAATGAAGGGAGCGATGCAATGAGCAATAATAAAGAGACTTCACAAGATGCCCCATGTTTCGAGTGCGAAAGCGGAACTTTGGAAGCAGTGGTGCAAGATTTCGAAACGAATGTGACCGGAATTGGGGATGTGGTTGTTCCGAATGTGCCGATGGAACGTTGCGATCAGTGCGGAGATGTCGTGATAGGCGACGCTGGAAACCGAATCATTGATACATATTTAAATTGGCTTACTTCAGCGATAACTCCCACTGAAATCCAGGCTTTTCTGGACAAGTATTCGATCACCCAAAAAGAGGCGGCGGAGATAACAGGTTATGGAGAGAAGAACATTTCCCGCTGGTTGCGAGGCCACATGCGTCCCTCCAAATCCGTCAGCAATAACATTCGTACCCTCCTTGCCAGCACGGAGGCATTTGAAATTCTCAAAACGCGTAACTGGAAACATCCCGTGACGCATGAACCGGTCATTTAGGATCCTGTAATAGTGTTGCGCATCGAGACGATCCGCTCTACCTCAAGCGCAACCTACGCCAGGATGCCATTCACCACGTTGGCTTCGGCGTCGAGGCCGGTGAGGCGTTGGTTGAGGCCCTGGAATTTGTAGGTCAGTTTGCTGTGCTCGAATCCCATGCAGTGCAGGATGGTGGCGTTCAGGTCGCGGATGTGAACCGGGTTTTCGACGATGTTGTAACTGAAATCGTCGGTGGTTCCGTAGGTCACGCCGCCTTTGATGCCGCCGCCTGCCATCCACATGGTGAAACAGCGGGGGTGATGATCGCGCCCGTAATCGGTGCGTTCGAGTTTGCCCTGACAGTAGATCGTGCGTCCGAATTCACCGCCCCAGACGACCAGTGTGTCGTCCAGCAATCCGCGTTGTTTTAGATCCTGCACAAGTGCTGTGGCTGCCTGATCGATGTCTTTGCATTGGAGCGGCAGGTCTCGGGGGAGTTGACCATGGTGATCCCATCCGCGATGGAAGATCTGGATGCATCGGACGTCGCGTTCGACCAATCGACGCGCCAGGAGGCAGTTGGCGGTGAAGGTGCCCGGGATCTTGGCGTCGGGTCCGTAAAGATCGTAGATGTAGTCCGGTTCGCCTGATAGATCGGTGAGTTCCGGGACGGAAGATTGCATGCGGAAGGCCATTTCGTACTGGGCGATGCGGGCGTTGATTTCCGGATCGCCGCTCAGGTTGAACTGTTTTTTGTTCATGGCGTTCAGACCATCGAGCATGGCCTTGCGGGTGTCCTGTGAGACTCCGTCCGGATTGGACAAATACAACACCGGATTCCCCTTGCTCCGCAAACGCACGCCTTGGTGTTTGGATGGCAGAAAACCCGAACCCCACAAGCGCGAAAACAATGCCTGGGCATCGCGTTTGGCGGTCCAGGAGGAGTTGAGCACGACGTAGGTGGGGAGATTGAGGTTTTCACTACCGAGCCCGTAGGATAGCCAGGAACCGAGGCTGGGTTTACCGGGGAGTTGGACACCGGTCTGGATCATGGTGATGGCGGGATCGTGGTTGATTGCATCGGTATGCACAGTTCTCACCACGGCGATGTCGTCGGCCATGCTGGCGGTGTGGGGCAATAGTTCGGAGAACTCAGTGCCGGACTGACCGTGACGACTGAATTGATACATCGAAGGCGCGATGGGGAAACGTGCCTGACCGGATGTCATGGTGGTCAGGCGTTGACCTTGTCGCACGGAATCGGGCAGATCGGTGTCGAAGAGTTCGTGCATCTTCGGTTTGTTGTCGAACAGGTCGATCTGCGAAGGCGCCCCGGACATGAAAAGATAGATGATCCGTTTGGCTTTCGGGGCCAGGTTCGCTTGCGCGGGTAATGAACCAAGCAGTTGTTGCGGCATCATGGACGCCAGGGCGCTGGCTCCCACGCCCCACAGGGTTTTGCCGAAGAAGGCGCGTCTTGAGAGATGTTGGTCGGTGGTCATTTCGGAAATGTTCATGGTGCGTGTTCCTTAGTTCAGGGTCATGACTTCATCGAGGTTCAAAATCAGATTGCAGATCATGGTCATGCTGGCCAGTTCCGCGGCGGGTTCCTTGCAGAGAATGGGTGATTCTCCGGTTTGAATGAGTTGTTTGGCGGCTTCTTCGTCCTGTTTGTAGGTTGACAGATGATTTTCATACAGACCGGTCAGGAGTTCAAGTTCGTCCGGCTTGAGGGATCGGCTGGCGGCCAGTTGCATGGCGTAGCTCAGGCGATCGGCAAGTTCGGGTTTGGATTGTTCCATGACGCGTTCAGCGAATCGTCGCGCCGCTTCCACGTATTGGATGTCGTTCATCAGATTCAAAGCCTGCAACGGTGTATTGGTGCGTTCGCGTCGCACGGTGCACGATTCGCGGTTGGGCGCGTCGAATGTGGCCATCGATGGAGGAGGGGAGGTGCGTTTGATGAAGGTGTAAAGGCTTCGGCGATACAACGCATCGCCACTATCCTGTACGTATTTCGCGGTGGTGCTGCTTGGATATGCGACAGCCTCCCAGAGCCCGTCGGGTTGATAGGGTTTGACGCCTTTGCCGCCCATTTTATCCACCAACAGTCCGCTGATGGCCAATGCCGAATCACGCAACACCTCTGCGTCCAGTCGGTAGCGTGGCCCACGTGAAATCAATTGGTTGTCGGGATCTTTTTTCAAGGCTTCGGGCGTCAACACCGAGGCTTGCCTGAACGCGGCGGAAGTGACCAGCAAGCGGTGCATGTGCTTCATATCCCATCCACTCTCCATGAATTCGGCTGCCAGCCAGTCCAGGAGTCTGGGGTGGGATGGCAGATCGCCCTGGGTACCGAAGTCTTCGGCGGTCTTCACCAGACCGGTTCCGAAATGTTGATGCCAGAAACGGTTGACGGTGACGCGTGCAGTCAGAGGGTGTGAGGGATCGACCAGCCATTTGGCCAATCCAAGTCGGTTCATGGGTTCACCCTCGGGAATGGCGGGGAGCACGGTGGGAACGTTGGCGGTGACTTTGTCCGAGTGTTTGTCGTATTCACCGCGCACCAGAATAAAGGTGTCCCGGGGTTCTTTGAGTTCCTTGCTGACCAAAGATTGAGGAATGGATTTTTCGTAATCGCTTTTTGCCTTGCGGATCTTGTCCTGTTGAGCGTGCAGGGCGTCGAAAACGAATTTTGTCTCGGTGCAGACATGCTCCAGAAAATGATTCTTAAGAATCTCCAGCTCGGCTTCGGTTCGATCTTTCGAAGCTTTGGCAGCCAGCCCCTGAAGATCTTTTGAAAGGGCGGCTCCTTTCGTCGAGCCAATGAATTCGAGCCACAGCTCAAAAGAGTCAAATCCTCTGTCTCCCTGTGGGATCATGGTGTGCAGTCCGGCATGATCCCAATAAACCGTGCCATCATACTGACTGAAGGCCCATCCGTCGATGCGGTCGCCGGGATTTATCCCGACTTGCTTGATAGGTACTTCCAATCGAACCCAGCTGCCGGTTTGGGGTAGTTCACCCATCCATTGATGATCGGCGCCATTTCCCTTGCCGTGTTCGATCAGATCCTCACCCCAGTAGGCACGATGATTCCAGTCTTTGGTGTGGAACTGCAGCATGATGGTTTTGGGCGGACGAAGTGCATCGAGGTAAACATAGGTAAATAACGTGTCCCCTTCACCCGTTACCAACGGGGAGGATGCCTCGGTGAAGAAATGTTGCTGGGAGCCTTCGGCATGGCGTCTGTGGGATTTGAGTCCGCTGTAGGCGGGGTATCCCGTGCCGGAAACAAATTGCCATCCGCCATCCGCATCGGAAGCTTTCGCTCCTGCGGGTAATGCGTCCTCGATCCAGACGAAATCTTTTCGCGCCAACGAAGCCTTGACTTTGCCGGGGTCCTGGTAATCCACGGCAGCCAGGGATACTTTGATGGCTTTGTCGAGTTGTTCTATCTGACGGTCATAAGCCGCGAGTTTTGCGCGATCTTCGTCAGTTTTCAGTTGGACGGTGGGTGGGTAGATGAATGCATTTCCGTCCATCGCGTTTTCATCCAGATTATTGTAGAAGGCAAACAACTGGTAAAAATCTTTCTGGGTGATGGGATCAAATTTATGGTCGTGGCACTGACTGCAACCGGTGGTCAATCCCATCCAGACGGTGCCTAAAGTGCTGACACGGTCGATGCCGTAGCGCACCGCGAATTCTTCCGCTATGGCGCCGCCTTCGCTTGTGGTGACATTGCAGCGGTTGAAGCCGGTGGCCACCAGTTGATCGAGACTCGGTTCGGGCAGGAGATCGCCGGCGAGTTGTTCGATGGTGAATTGATCGAACGGCATGTTATCATTCAAAGCCTCGACCACCCAATCCCGGTAAGGCCAGATGGCGCGTTCGTTGTCCAGGTGCAGACCATGTGTGTCGCCGTATCGGGCTGCATCCAGCCAGAACCGGGCGCGGTGTTCGCCATATTTTTTTGATTTCAGCAAGCGATCCACCAATGCCTCGTAAGCGTCATCCGATTTGTCCTTCAAGAAGGCTTGTACCTCTCCGGGACTCGGGGGCAGTCCGGTCAATGTCAGGTAGGCGCGTCGGACCAGCGTTTCAGGGGAAGCTTCGGGTTGGGGTTCTAATCCTTGTTCCCTGAGCGCTTCCATGATGAAGGCATCGATTGGGTTATCCCCCCAATTTGAATCGGTTGCATCTGGTACATCCGGACGAACCGGAGGCGCAAAGGCCCAGTGATCTTCGTAGGCGCCACCTTCGGAAATCCAACGGCGGAAGGTTGCCAGATCCTCGGGTGAAAGGGGATTCTTGGCATCGGGCGGCGGCATCAGATCGTCCTCATCCGTGGTGATCAAACGGCGATAGAATTCACTTTCATCCGGTTTCCCCGCCACGATGGCCGAATATCCACCCAGATCGGCATAAGCCCCTTCGCGGGTGTCCAGCCGCAGATCGGCTTCGCGTTGTGCTTTGTCGGGTCCGTGGCAACTGACGCAGTATTTGGAAATCAACGGACGAATGTCGGCGCTGAATGAGAGCGGTTTCTCAGCGGCGAAACCGACTCCTTGCGGAGCCAGCCAGCCACACAAAACCATCCACGGGAGAATGTGATGTCGAAGTGCTTTCATGGATTTAGCGGATTATTATGTGTTACAGAAAAGTGATCGCATGCGCGCATCTTGTCAAAGATTACACGTTAGTTGTTGGGATTCGCAGTGGGTTTTCCGGTAAACGGAATCAATAGACCATCGGTAAACAATTTGGGTGGAAGCAGATTCATGGAAACGGATGCCCTGATACGATAATACCGTGCGGTTGTTGGTCTGGAGACTTTGATGGCCAAGGGGTCGTGTGTCAGTGTCCAGTCGCTGGATTCCAAGTAAGGTCCGTTGATGCTCTCCGAGGTTTCCAGTTGGATAGATTTTACCGGATCGGGCAAGGCATCAATCGTTTCATGGATCCAGTCAAGTCGGTAGGAAAGGCGGGTGCCCCAGATGTTCGTTGGGATATCCTCATCCTGATCTTCAAAGAACTCATAAAACTCTTCCTGTTGGCTATCCTCGCTTTTTTGCACGAAGAACCCTCCCACATCCAACATGTTTGCAAAGAATGGTTCATCGTCTTCCGTTTTTTTGAACTGCCCACCGGCTCCAAAGGTCACGGCTGCCAATTTCCATACATTGCCCTGCCTCAAAAACATCCCTCCTCCGGAATCGCACGAGGCCAATCCTGCTTCGCTGGGGAGTCCGTTGCGGTCGAATGTTGCTCCAATGAGTTCACCGAGTTTTCTGGGTTCCGTATCTTCAACTCCCGCGATTTGGTCCACGATGTTTTCGCCCCAACGCATGAATCCTCCACCTTGACCCTGACGCCAGCCACGCACTTCCGATCCGAGCAGGACGGGTTCGCCGCGTTGTTCGCCCCGCCCGAACACAAGCAGTCGTTTGCCTATTTCGTCCTTACGTTGATAAATCTCTGCGAATTCCGGAAACACCTCCGCGACCCCCCACAGGGCGAGGTCGGTTTCCGGATCCAATACGCGTGCTACTGCTGTGTAGGACTTACCCTGAAAGGTGAACACTTCGCCGACAAATCCGCCAATGTGCTTGGCGGTGACAAACCACTGCGGTGCGATGGGGGTACCCTGACAGGTCTTCCAGGTTCCCTGTAGATGCCAGGCCTTTGCTTCGCTTGGGTTGAATGGAGGGGTGGTGTTGTGTCCGGGATCTCCCGTTTTGGCGAAGATGACGGCCGACAAGGAAAAGGTCGTATGGAAAAGGAGCAAGCAGAGCCCATGTAGCAGAAAGGACTTCCAATTCGTTAATGTCTTGCTCGGCGTCATTCTTTTTCCTAGCCTTCTCCTTTCCTATTTGGTGATAAAAATCAACAAACGGACAGCATGCAATCAAGTGTTCCACAACCCACGCGTTGTTTCAAGAAGGACGAGTTAAACGTCGAAGTATTTGCGTCTCAGCCGGAAATGGCTCTCAATGCCGCGCACACCGTGCGTGCCTATCTGATCGAACGCATCGAATCCAATGGAACTGCACGGGCGATCCTCGCAACCGGCAACTCCCAGATCCAGTTCCTGAAGACCCTGATCGACCTGGGCGGAGTCGACTGGTCGAAGGTCACCTTGTTCCATATGGATGAATATCTGGGTATTTCGGCCACTCACAAAGCGAGCTTCCGGCTCTACATGAAAGAGCGGGTGGAAAGCCTGGTGAATCCTCAGCACTTTCATTATCTGGACGGCAATGCTCCGCTGCCGTTGGACGAGTGCGATCGGTACTCACGGTTACTCAAAGAAGCTCCTGTTGACTTGTGTTGTCTGGGTGTTGGCGAAAACGGGCACATTGCATTCAATGATCCGCCCGTGGCCGACCTGGATGATCCACACTACGTAAAACTCGTCAAGTTGGATGACGCCTGCAAAATGCAACAAGTCAACGAGGGACATTTTCCGAGTCTCGAAGCTGTGCCACCTTATGCCTTTACTTTGACGATCCCCGCGCTCTGCTCGGCTCAAAAAATGATTTGCCTCAGTCCGGAAACCCGCAAGGCCAAGGCCATCCAAGCCGCGTTGGAGGGTGAGATCGGTACGGCCTGTCCGGCTTCTGCTCTGAGACGTGAACCACAGGCGACACTGTATTTGGACGGAGATTCTTCCGCCCTGCTGTCGTCTTAGCCGCGTCTGCGGTGGTGCGGATTCCCAATTGAATGATTATGGCTTAGTTTGAAGGTCTCGGTTCGGCGTTGCCGATTTAAGCGACTCGATCAGCAGATCATGCATGATCCATTGAAAGAGAAATGATGCGTTTCCAATCCATTTTGTTTTTCTTTCGCTTAGTCGTCTTTGTCTGCGTGGGGCTTCTAGGCGTGGTCGCCGCGGATGTTCCTGGCGAGTTGAAAGATTTCGCGAATCCTCCCGAGTCCTTTCAATGGGAGGATTCGCGATACGCCAGTCCGCTTTTGTTGGAAGACGGCACGCATGTCTCAGATAGACAAGGATGGTCCAAACGTCGGAAAGAAATTCGCGACAACTGGATGCAGTTGATGGGCCCATGGCCACCGTTGCTCAGCGAGGGATCCCTGGAACTGGGCGAGGTGCGGGTTAAGGATGCTTATCTCGAACAACGTATCCATCTCGACATTGCTCCGAACCAAAAAGCCGCCGGGTGGTTGCTGCTGCCGGAAGGCGATGGACCGTTTCCATCCGTGCTGGTGGTGTTTTATGATCCAGAAACCAGCATCGGACTCAAGGCCGACAAGCCCGGGCGTGATTTTGGCCGGCTGCTCGTCCGTGAAGGCATCGCTACCTTAAACATCGGCACCCCCGGAGGAAACGCCTGGAAACCGGACATCGGCAACGCAACCTGCCAACCACTCTCCTTCCACGCTTACGTCGCCGCCAATGCCTGGCACGCCATGGCCAGGCATCCGAAGCTGGATCCGGAACGCATCGGCGTGACCGGGCACAGTTACGGCGGCAAATGGGCCATGTTTGCGGCGGCGCTCTGGGATCGATTTACAGCCGTGGCCGTCAGTGATCCCGGCATCATGTTCGATGAAACACGACCGAACGTGAACTATTGGGAACCCTGGTACCTTGGGCTCGATCCCAATGTGCGACGCCCCAAAGCAGGACTCCCTACAAATGACAACCCACGCACCGGAGCTTACAAAACCATGATCGAACGCGGAATGGATCTGCATGAGATCCATGCTTTGATTGCTCCCCGTCCGTTTTTGGTATCCGGTGGAAGTGAAGATAAAGTCGAACGTTGGCACGGGTTGCATCACCTCGTGCAAATCAACCAAATGCTTGGCAAAGAAAATCGTGTATTCATGACCTTGCGTGACGGACACGGTCCAACGCCGGAATCCAACGACCAGTTGACGGCCTTCTTCAAACATTTCCTGAAGCCGTGACAACCACAGGTAGATCGGACCGTCCCGGTCCGCCCGCTAGCGCCAGCTATGCGGATGTGGGGTGATCGAACACCGCAGGCTTCCCAAAACGACGAGCAACCGAGCTTATGAAGACCACAAGGTGACGCGCCGGGGACGGTCCGATCTACCCGGAGCAGGCTGCAGGTAGATCGGACCGTCCCGGTCCGCCCGCTAGCGCCAGCTATGCGGATGTGGGGCGAACGAACACCACAGGCTTCCCGAAACGACGAGCAACCGAGCTTATGAAAACCTCGAGGTGACGCGCCGGGGATCCACGCAGGCGCGGGATTCTACCAGGCTGATTCAGCCATGGCTTTTCCGGCCAGGTATCCGGTGGTCCAGGCGGCTTGAAAATTAAAACCACCCGTCTCGGCATCAATGTCCAGAACCTCACCTGCAAAATGAAGCCCGGGCACTTTTTTGCTTTCCATGGTTTTGAACTGAACCTCCTTCAGATCAACTCCACCGCATGTGACAAATTCCTCCTTGTTTCGGCTTTTGCCTGAGACTTGAAAGGTTGTCTTTTTGAGTGATCCGGCCAACAACCCGACGTGTTTGTTGTTGAGCTGGCGCCATGTTTTTCCCTGCTGGAATCCCAAAACATCCAGCATTCGTTGCCACAACCTTTTTGGCAGGTCGAAGGGTGAGAGGGTGTGAAGTTGTTTGTTGGGATGTTGTTTCATCATGGATTCCAAACCGAAACCCGCATCCGTTACATTCGGAATCCAATCAATATCACAGTCGAAAGACTTCGGACTCTGGTGAATTTCCCGTGCGCCCCAGGCAGAGAGCCGCAGGATGGCCGGTCCGCTCAACCCCCAATGCGTCACCAGCAAGGGACCTCGACATCTGATCCGGGTCCCACACAACAAAGCCTCCACTTGATCCACACTTAACCCCTGCAATCCTTCGATCAATGGATGCTTGATTTGAAATGTGAATAACGATGGTATGGGATCGACCATGTGATGGCCCCACTGCGATAACAAGTCCATCGCCGGACCCGGTTTGACCCCGCCCGTAGCCCAGAGAATCTTTCTGACGCAGTAAGTATGTCCATCTTGAGTGATGACTTCAAAGCCTTCGGATTCACTTTGCTTGATTTGGTAGACAGCTTGATACCTCCTGATGGAAACACCCGCGGATCCGGCTTCATTGAGAAGACATTCAACAATGCTGGAAGATTGATCAGAAATGGGAAACATCCTTCCGTCGGCTTCGGCCTTTAAGGGAACCCCTCTGGATTCAAACCACGTCACTGTATCCGACGGCTGCCATCGATGAAATGGTCCAAGCAATTCCCTGTGGCCTCTAGGGTAGTGTTTAACCAACTCGGCGGGATCGAAACAGGCGTGTGTGACATTGCACCGACCACCACCCGAGATCCGAACCTTTGACAACACTTCCGGACCCTTTTCCAGAATGGTCACTTTGAGCGCGGGGTCCGACTCGGCAGCGGTGATGGCACCAAAAAAGCCCGCTGCTCCACCCCCGATCACCAGGATATCCTGCCGGATTGTTTTGCTTGATTGGGGTTTATCTGGGGCGGTGGGATTCATGTTTCGCGGATCCTACGCTTCCGAAGAGAAGACGTCAAAGAAAGTCCTGATCCCCGGCTGCGATGCGGCGAAATCACGCATTTTTGCGGTGCCTGAAAAAGTAGAATAGACCTGTTAACGCGATGGACGTTATTCCGACCGAAGATGGTTCAGGGACGACGGTGACGCTGTAATTGTCAACTCGGAAGTGATCACCACTATTTCCCAGTTCCATATAGAATCCGAAATTCGAAATACTGCCTGAGAGTGTTCCGGTGGCTTGTTCGCCTACGGAAATGACACCCGAAGACCCGGTTGTGGCTGTCATCAGATGCCAGTTGCTTCCGCTTGTAAAATCACTCGTAAGTTCAAAGGTGTTCCAGGTACCTGAAGCGCCTTCATTTGTCGTGCTGGTGGCCGAGGCGGAGGATGCGTACCATTGGTTGTCAATTTGAATCACGAACCTCCCCAAGGCTTGATCCGAAGGGCTCCCATCGGCATTGATGCTGATGGAGAGTTTTGACAAACTGGCTATATCAGTGGCCTGAAGTGAGGCAGAGGGTTCTGATGTGAATATCATACCTGGTCCATCTGTGATGGTATAACCTGCATTTACGTCCGTTTTTACAAAGCCGTAACCATTCTGCGTGACTCCGACCGGCTCATAGGAAGTGCCCGAATTGATGGTGTGGGATGTAAGATCATCTACTCCTTCCGTATCATTCGAGAGCCAGGCATTCCAGCCAATCGTATTCATATTTGCTGGTGAATCGACCGAGAAATCTTCGGTATATACGACGGCTGCTGAAGTGCGAAACACAACACTTGAGAGTCCTGTTATCATGAGTAGGTAGCTTAATGTTTTCTGCCTACCTGCCATTTTCAAAGTGATGAGAAAGCCTCGGAGACTGGATGTCATGGATGTCATAGGATAGTCATTCAATTTGGCTGAAACCCTACAAACAAGTTTCGATAGGTCAACATGAATATTATGTAACATGCAGAAATACAGCAGATAAAACAAGTAATTGAAAGTCGGAAATTAATAACAATTGACGCATTTTCGATAAAACAAGCCTAAAACTGTGAGAAATTATATCAAAGTGGCGGAAATTCGATAAAACTGTAACAAAAAATGCCCTCCGATGCTTTTTTGTCCGCTCTAAAAAAACTGCCGTTAAAAACGACAAGACCTTACCATATCGACCAAAATATCACTGAAATGGATTGCTCGTAGTGGATCTGTTTTCCTCACCCATCCTATCTCGCCAAGTCGCAAAGACCGACAAGGACGCAAAGAATTTGATTGAGGAGAGACACCAGGTAAACCACGCACCCGCGCACGTTGCTTCGGGACCTCCCGTAACGCCCCCTCACTGCATTCCTGACAACCATCCACCCCCCGTTTCGGGAAGCCAACACCATTCAACGCCCTATGATTCCCTTCAAAAAACTTTGTCTCTAGAAGCCATCTCATAAATAAATATCAGCTCCTTTACCGGGGATATCTTGCCATTGGGGGCTATCAAGCAAACACTGGGCTGAAGGGACTTCCATGCGTTACCTCCATTCAGTTTGTGCTTGGCATGAATGAGCCAAGACTTGCTTCCGGGGGGTGGCACAGGCAAGCTTGGTTTCGGAATGGCGGACAAAGATAAAACTTACATTCATTTGACATCGCATGCGCATGAGCAGTCCTGGAAGACGGAGGTGATCGCCGAGTCTTCGAGTTGGATTTGTTTTAATAAGCATACCCATCTGGGAACGGAGTATGATCATTACCATCAGGATCGTCCTCATATGACCGGAATCGTGGAGAATGACCTGACTCGTGAAGCTGGTTGGATCAAGGAGCGGGGGATTACGTGGTTAGCTCCGGTAAACACCTTGGATTTTGAGACCACAGGGGCCTGTCTTTGGGCGAAAAACGAAGTTGCCGCGGAGAAGTTGAAGAATGTTTTTCATTCCGAACAACCGAACCGCATCTATCAAGCCTTGATTCATGGGTGTCCCGAGGAGGATGTGTTTGAGATTGATTTGAAGCTGGCGCCGCGGCCGTTTCAGCAGTGGCTGATGAAGGCTGATAAAACAGGGAAGAAATCTGTCACACAGTGTGAGACGATCGAACGTTTAAAGGCTTATACGCTGCTGCAATGCAAACCGGTGACCGAGCGTCATCATCAGGTGAGGGCGCATTTGGCTTGCCGCAAACACCCTGTTGTGGCCGATGCTTCTTATGGCGGGGATGTGTTGATGCTTTCGGAACTCAAACGCAATTATCGGTTCAAAAAGGATCGTCCGGAGAAACCGCTTCTGGATCGTGCTGCGATTCACCTTGAACAACTTCAGTTCCCTGATCCGGATACCGGGGAGGAGATTTGCCTCAAGGCGCCGATGCATCGTGATTGGGAAGTGGCTTTCAAGTATTTGAAGCAGTATGCTGTTGTTCATTGATTTGTTTAACCGCAGATTTTTTATTTTGAACGAGTGTACTTTTTCTACTTGAGGTTGTCTTTCTGTTGAAATCGAATGACATACTATCTTAAGGATACGATCTTTTTTCTTTTCTGCGATAATCTGCGAAATCTGCGGTTAAAAAATCAATCCAGATGAAAGAACTGCCGGGCGTTTGAATAGAGGATGCGTTTACCAAGGCGAAGGCATTCTTTTTCTGTGAAGTATCCGGATGAAATCTTTTCCTCGAATGTTTCGATCATCAACTGGCGGAAGGTTCGGAGGGTTCCGCAGGTTTCTTCCACATGCCAGTTGTCGCCGCCCAGCATCATGCGGCTTTCGTCGGGCAGGATTTCTATGGCTTCGTGGAAGGCGGACTTGAAGTGTGTCGGACTGAGTAACCAGGACCAGGTGAGATCGATCCAGATGTTCCGATAGACAAAGGCGAGTCCTAATAAATCCCGGCTCCAGGGATAGGCCAGATGCATGAGCAGGAAACGGGTTCGGGGATGGCGCTCGATGAGTCCGGCGATGTTCATGGGATGGGAGGCCCGTATGATCCCGGTGCCCAGGTGTGTTTGCACCGGGATGTCCATTTCGGCAGCCAGTTTGCAGATGTGATCCACCACGTAATCTCCGAACGCCAGGCGTTCCGCTTCATTTGGATTGGTTTTTCTCCAGGCTTGTTTGGCAAGTTGTGCATTGGGTGGATCAAATGAAATGCTTCGATCGTATGCCAGCGCGTTTTTGAAGGCGACTTGGCCCCGTGATTCCATTTGTCGTGCCAGCAGTGTCAGGGCTTCGATGTATTCCTCGAAAGTGTCGGGTTCCAGGCCTGCTTGTTTCAACAGTTTTGCCGCCGAGTTGCCGTTGTGATCTCGGGAGTCCGGATGCCATCCCAGCGCGAAGGCATTGATGCGCATGACCGATTGGTATGATTCGCCCAACGTGTCTTTCGCGAGGAGCAGGGGGTTGGTGTAGTCGTCGGTAATGATGCGATCGACGCCTGCTTTTTTCAGTGTGTTTGATTGAAAACCGGATTGTCTGCGGCTTTTGAGGATTCGGTTATTGAGCGCTTCCCAGTTGTCGCGGTCAATTTCCGTCCAATCGGGATCGCCATGCACATGAAGAATTCCGGACACAAGGTTGCGGACAAAATGATTCGATCCTCTTTCTTCCAGATAAGGAGTTAATGTGCTCCAGTCCACCGGAGGCAACTTAGACTCCATGGGAGGCTCCTCCTTGTTTTCCGAGGGGAGCGGGTAGGGACGTTCAATGGTCCAGCCTGCGTAGCTTTGTTGAAACAGTGTCAGTAGATTGACCTGATCGGAAAGATAGACCGATGGGATGTGGTGTTCATGCACATCCAACAGCGGCGCTTCGAACAGGGCTCGTTGCCATGTGGGTGTATGGGGCGGAGTCATGTTCGGGATTCCGATGGAAGTGCAATCAGTTTTTGAATTTATACAGTTGGGAAATCGTTCTCACGTACATTCCCTCCTGATCGAAGGCGGGTGTGGTGTGGGTGGTGGCGTCGAGTTCAACTTTGTTGAGAATCTTGAAGTCCGTGCTGGCGGAGATCACGACGAGTTCACCTGTCGTTGAAAGGCAGGCAATCTCGTTGCCGACCGCTACGGGTGATCCGAAGTAGCGGCTGCGGACGCGGTTTTGGTAATGCACTTCGCCGGATGCTGGATCGACGCAGGAGACGAATCCGGTGTCACTCCAAAAGAAAGCCAGATCTCCCACTGCGATGGGGGTGGGCACGTAGTTGGCTTGTCGGCGCAACTCGTAAGCCAGTTTGGGTTCGGAGGATGTCGTGTCGGACGGCGGTTCGATGGCGACCACGAAATTGCCGCCTCCACCACTGCCGCAGGAACCAAAGATTTTGCCTCCCGCCACGATGGGCGAGCTGCAGCTTCGTTTGTCAAATGCCTTGCCATAGGACCAAAGGACGGATCCTGTGTCCGGATTCAGAGCGCTGATGCCTTCTGCTTCACTGTTGCAGATCAATTGGTCACGGCCGGATGCATCGGTGTAGATACAGGGGGTGGAATAGGCTGCTTTGCCACTTTTGCGGTCGGCTTTCCAGACCCGGCTGCCGCTTGTTTTATCCAGAGCGATGAGAGAGCTTGCTCCCATTTGGTCGTTGGCGACGATCAGTTTGTTTTTGTAAAGCATGGGAGAGACGCCGACGCCGTGCTGGCTTTTAAAGGGGCCGAGATCTTCTTTCCACAACCATTCGCCAGCGTGATCCAGAGCTGCGGCGTAGAAATGACCGGGTGTGGCCCAGAGAACGTATACCCGGTCGGCGTCCACTGTCACACTGGGGGAGGCGAAGCTGTTGAAATCGTGTTTCTTGAAGGTTTCGTAGTCGACATCCCGCGTCCAGAGGATGTTGCCGTTGGCAGCATTGATCGCAAGGATGTGGAATGCGCCAGTGTCTTTGTTCATGCTGGTCAGGAAGATGGTATCTTCCCACAGGATGGGAGAAGAGTGTCCTTCGCCGGGCAGATCGATCTTCCAAACGGTATCTTTAAGGGTGAGCTGGCTTAGCTTGACGGATGTTTCAGCAATGCCGTTGCCATTGGGGCCTCTGAATCGGTTCCAGGAACTTGCGGCCTGGTTTTGTGGAGCTTGCCAAAAACAGACCGTGCAAAGGCACGCGAGCGCGATCGTTTGAATACGGGAGATCAGCTTCATGGGAGAACATAGTTACTTCCCTGCTTTGGAAATCAAGGCAAAACCATTTGGTATTTGCGTGTATCTGATGATAGTTTGCGGCGTTTTTTTCACACGAAGGCACAAAGACACGAAGAATTGGATGTTTTGGCTGGGATTACTTTTGATCCAATGGCTTCAGGTCGACGATGGTGGCGCCCCATCCGCCGTTCCACTCGGGTGCTCCTCTGAATCCGGTGACGTAATCCAGTTTGTTCAGAACGGCATGCACCCCTTTGCGCAGGGCTCCGGTGCCTTTGCCGTGGATGACCCGGACGCTCAGGATGCCTTGTTCACGGCAGGCTTCCAGATAGTCGGGAACCAGGTCACCGATTTCGTTGGGGCGAAAGGTGTGGAGGTCGAGTTCACCGTTGATGGGGATTTCGATGGGATCTTCCGGTTCCATGGTTCACAGGTTGTCCAAAAGCCAGGCGCGTCGGTGTCGGACCTGGTTTCGAAAGGTTTCGATGTCGTGCTCCAGTTGATCGGTCGCCCAGGAGCTGTTGGCTGATTTGAAGGCTACTTCTGGTTCCAGTCGCTTTTCCAGAGCATCGATTACCGGGAACATTTTTTCCGGGGTGAAGGTGTGGTCGAGGATATTTTCCAACTTATCCAGGAACACTTGACGAAAACCTGGATTCGCCAGCAACGGACCCGACAAGTGTCCGGGAGGACGCCACCAGCTTTGACCTCCGAAGGGACCGAAACGTCTTCGAAAAATGCCACCACCTGGTTTGTCGCCTTCGGCCCCGAAGCTCAGCGGCATCTTATACCAGTCATAGTCTCCGGAAGCGCCGTCGTAATCTCCCCAGGTTTTGTCCATGTCCCATGGGTACATCTCCCATTTCCCGGTCTTGCCTGTATCGTGATAGACGAAGTAGTTGTTGAAGAAACCGTCCCAGTTTGAAATGCACTGGCTCACTGCGTAATACGTGGCGAATTCGTCCACATTGAAGTGTTGGCGGATAAAGCGCCATTCCTGGTCGCCGCTCAGTCGGTCCAATGAGCGGTCCAATTGCACGATGTCATCGTGACCCGTGTCGAGGTTGGTTTTCTTTTCGTGTTGCTGGATAAAGTTCCTTCCATACCAAAGCAACTTGTAAAGGTTGCCCTCGTCGTTGCGATCGTTGTTCCTCAGAAAGGCTTTGTTGACCTGTTCCACCATGAGTTGATAGCCCATCCATCGACCGTCCATCCGCATCCGGTAATGGCCGGATCGGGGGGCGGGCACACCTGCCATGCGGTAGAGTTCGAAGCTGAGGTATTCGGAAAGGGCAAACCTCGGTTTGCCTTCATCGAGCAGATTGATGGTGGTCATTCCCTGAAACGGTTCCCGACTTTGAAACCGTACTTTGAACCCCCCGCTTCTTCGACCGACGCGTACGAAGTCCCGGACCTCGGGAACTTTGCTCCCGACCGGAAAGAACACAAACGCGCTTTTGCCACGTGAAGGCTCTGGAACGATGGCACTGGCACGGATGTCGTATTTGCGTTTGGCTTGTTCGGTGCCCGACGGGTTCATGATCATCACATGGGGAATCAGGCTGTCTGCACGGTAATCACTGACATAAAAGGAATACGCCGGTTTGAGCGATTCCGGTGCCGGATAAATGGTGGTCGCGTTCTGGGAGTTTTTGACGCGGATTCGGTATCGAACGAGTTGGTGGTTTTGAAATCCGTTCAGGGTTGCCTGATAGATTCCATTCAATTCATCACCTTCCATGCTGGTCATCGGTACGACCTGCTCCGGACTCAAATTGGATTCGTCCAATATTTGAAACGCCATTGAAACGCTTTCGACACCGTTGTCGTCGTGAAAAGCAGCCTTGATTTGGATGGCCTGGCCTGGCCTGGGATGTTCCGGTGTGTGAACCACCTGATTGATTTCTGCCGGCAGGGAAGGTTGGAGCCGATCATTGGGGCGGCCCGGTGTCCCGGTGGCGCTTGTAAGGTTGGGGAGATTGGATGCAGCCCAGTTCCGGTGACCATCAACCGTCAGTTTCGGCTGGATGCGTTCCAGCGAGGCGCCGTATCCATCGGGACTTTTCGGCCAGGGAGCTTTGTCTGAATATTTCAATGCGTCGATGACCTGACCGGCATCATTGACCAAAGTGATGCGTTCGCCGTTGTGTGAGAGCTGTTTCTTGAGCGGTCCGATCGCGGGCATGTTGTAGTGTCGCGTGAACGCGGGCACAGAAGCGGCGATGATCAGGAAAGATTTGGGCTGTATCCGGGTCCCTTCTGGAAAGGTGAATTCGATTCCTCCCTTTAATTTCCATCCCCCCAGGTCCTGGGCATCCTCCTCCAACGTGCTCATCAGCTCCACATACTGCAGGTCATCACGGGCGAGGGGAGGATGGTACATGATTTCATTGATCACCACGTTTTGCCCGAGTGATTGTCCTTCGCACAAAGCCACCAGACAAATGATCAAAACGAGCAATCCGTTGCCATTGGAAAACGATGGCCTCGGATGCCAGACGGGATCAATGGTTTGCATAAGAATAATATCCGTAAAAACGAGGCGGAAATCAAGGCTGGTTTTCTTCGGGCAGCGGTTCGTGCCGCCAGAAGTCCATCACCGCCCACAAATTGACGGGGGCAACGGACTCGCCTTTCTTCAGCATGCGTACGCTGCCGTCGGCAAATGCGTAGTTGGAGCCCCCCGAATTGCAGTTGCCTCCGGTGCGGTGGCGGTATTGTTCGACTTCTTCGATGTCATTGCCTCTTCCTTGATAAAAATCCATGTGCACATGCGGGGAGTCGCTTGCTTTTTCCCCAAAAATGATGGTTTCGGATGGATGTGGAATGGCGGTCATTTTCATGCCATGCGGCCAGAGACCATTGGTGAAACTCATGAAATTCTCCTTGTTCAGTGTCATTCGGAAGTAGTCGTTCCAACCGTTGATCAGGTAGCTTCGATCCGACATGAACTTGTCAGCCGGGCATTTCAATAACTTGCGGTCGATGTAGTAAGGTTGCAGTTTGAACATCCAGTTGCTCTGGAAGACCCGGGTGACAGGGGGGCATTCGTTGTCAAAATCATCGGCATACATGGTCAGTGCCATGCCCAATTGCCTCATGTTGTTGACGCATTTGATGCGGTTGGCCTTTTGTTTGGCAGAGGAAAGGGCGGGCATGAGGAGTCCGGCCAGGATGCCGATGATGGCGATGACCACCAAGAGTTCAATCAACGTGAAACCAAAACGTTTGGAAGTTGGAGTATGCATGATGAGACCTTCTTTTAGACTCATACACCCTCAGGCACGTTCGGTTTCAATTTTCTCAACTTGTGCGGCGGTCCACCATTTTTGCCAAAAGCGAGGACAATATCAGGCATTGGGCACTTTTCGATTGCTTTGCCTTTACGGCGAATCCCATATTGGTTGTTAGATTTGGGGCACAAAAGAAATAAAAAGAATCATGTTTGTTCAGCTTGCTCAATCAACTTCCGTTACCGGCGATGGATCATTCGGTGATCTGTTGGTGTATCAGTTAACCGGTTTTATCATCGTCCTTTCGGTGCTTTGTTCGCTTTGGTTGGCCGTGACCATCATGGGGAAACTCTTCAAGGTCATCGACTTGAAAGATCCGATCCCGGAAAATGCCGCCAAACCATCCGCTGCTCCGGCTGTAACTGCTCCCTCTGTTCAACCGACGTCTGCTGTTCAAATCACCCCGGAACTCATGGCTGTTGTTGGAGCCGCTTTACACACGGTTATTCAAGGGCCATTCAAGATTGTCTCCGTTGAAGAAACCAAAACACCTCCCAAATCTTAACTTTATCAATTTCAGCCCATCAAGTCTTCCAGCATATGAAGAAACTAAGAGTCACCGTTCAGGGAAAATCATACGACGTTACCGTTGAGCTGTTGGGGGATGCGGTGGCAACTCCTGCCCCGGTCCCAGCTTCAGCCGCCCCTGCGCCTGATACAGGTGGTGGCAACGAAGTACCAAGTCCGCTTGCCGGCAAAGTGGTCAGCATCGGGGTTCAGGTCGGACAAAAAGTGAATGAAGGTGACGAACTCATGGTGCTGGAAGCCATGAAGATGAACACACACGTCTACGCGCCCGGTGCGGGCACATTGACCGCCATCCTGGTCCAACCGGGAGATAACGTCGAGGAAGGCCAGTCCCTGGCAACGTTGGGGAACTGATGCTTCAACAATGAACCAAAAATCCCGACAAAATACATGGCGTTATGATTGAAAGTATGACGAGTTTTTTTCAGCTTACCGGATTTAGCCTGATCACCTGGCAGATGTTGGTGATGTGGGCGGTGGTGTTGCTGTTGTTTTATTTTGCGATCTACAAGAAGTTCGAACCTTTATTGCTGGTTCCAATCGCGTTTGGCGCGCTGGTTGCGAATTTGCCGACACGCGGGATCATCAGTTTCCAAGAGCAAGCCGACGGTTCCATCCAGTCCGGAGCCATTCATATGGAAGCCACCGTGGAAGCTGCTGAAGAGGGGAGCAATGGGGTCAGTAAATACCATATACATAAGATCGAGGGTGGTTTATTCGATTTGATCACTCAGGGGGTTAAACTGGAGTTGTTCCCTCCTTTGATCTTCCTCGGAGTGGGCGCATTGACGGATTTCGGTCCTCTTATCGCCAATCCGCGTACTTTGTTACTGGGTGCGGCGGCACAAATGGGGGTCTTTTTCACCTTCCTGGGGGCTTCTTTCCTGGGTTTCAGCACACTTCAGTCGGCGTCCATCGGGATCATCGGTGGAGCGGATGGGCCGACCGCCATTTTTACCAGCAACAAGCTGGCGCCTGAGTTGTTGGGACCCATCGCGGTGGCCGCTTACAGTTACATGGCGCTGGTGCCGTTGATACAACCTCCGATCATGAAACTCCTGACAACGGCGAATGAACGAAAAATACGCATGAAATCCCTTCGAAAAGTTTCTCGTCTGGAAAAAATCGCTTTTTCGATCGTGGTGACCATTGTGTGCGTGATGCTCGTCCCCGATGCCTCACCTCTGATTGTGATGTTGATGCTGGGTAATTTTATTCGTGAGTGCGGGGTGACGGATCGTCTGCTCAAAGCCGCTCAGAATGAAATCATCAATATCGTCACCATTTTCCTCGGTGTCAGCGTGGGGATCACGATGCGTGGTGAGCAATTCCTTCAATGGGGAACCATCAAGATTATCGTTCTGGGTGTCATTGCTTTTTCCATCTCCACGGCCGGAGGTGTCCTGATGGCGAAGCTGATGAACTTCTTCAGCGGGGCCAACCCCATCAACCCATTGATCGGATCAGCCGGTGTGTCGGCGGTGCCGATGGCGGCTCGTGTGTCCCATGTGGAAGGACAGAAATATGATCCCGGCAACTATCTGTTGATGCACGCCATGGGGCCCAATGTTGCGGGTGTGATCGGATCAGCCGTGGTGGCAGGCTACTTTATATCGACCTTGGCAAACTGATCTTGGGACGAATTACAGGCGCGAGCCATTTCAGTTGAGTGGATAGAAAAAGAACAGGTACCGCTTCCGCCGGTCTGCGGGCGCGTTCTGACATTCGAAGGATTTGATGCATTGAGCGGACACTGTGGCGGACGCGCAGTAGAGCATTCCTACCGGAATACATAGCCTTCGTGGTCAGAAATAGTCGCGCTTACTCCTTACCGTCCCGCACGCGTTCTTTCTTTTCTTCGCGTTCGGTTTCAAGCGCCTTGCGTTCGGTGGCTATCTGGCGATTGAGTGAGTCATAAACCTCCATGTCACCGGATTGAAGTGCCTTGTCCATCTCGCCTTTGAGGAAAATTTCCTTTTCCGCAATTTTGGCGGCATATTTGGAATCAAGCTCACCCAGTTTCGCTTTTTGTTCGTCGCTCAACTGGGCGATCGGGTTTTCCTTGTTCAACCGCTCCATTGCAAGTTCGTATGCTGACTTCATGGATGCATTTCGTAGCCAAAGCGGCATCAAAGACAAGTGAATTATTTGAAATCCCAAAAAAAGAAAGCCGCTCCGGATCTTTCGGAGCGGCTTTTGATGAAAAAGCGGTTGGATACAGGGTTGATCAGATGAATTCGTTGATCAAATTCTCCAGGAACTCCTGACGGCCACTTTCGTTCTTTGCGATGCGGCCTTTCTTGAGGATGTATTTCTCCAGGTCTTTGAAACTGGACTTGCCGGCTTCGATGGTGGCCCCGACTCCGGAATCCCAGGAGCTGTAGCGATGATCCACGAACTCCTTCAAACGACCATCCGCACGGATAGCGGCAGCGATCTTCAGACCGCGTGCAAACGCGTCCATGCCACCGATGTGCGCATGGAACAGATCGACCGGTTCAAAGCTCTCGCGACGAACCTTGGCGTCAAAATTCACACCGCCCGGCGCCAGCCCGCCATTGTTCAGGATGGAAAGCATGCATTGAGTGGTCAGGTAAATGTCCGTCGGGAATTGATCGGTATCCCAACCCAGCATGACGTCGCCGGTATTGGCGTCGATACTGCCCAGAGCGCCTGCTGCTGCGGCCACTTCCAATTCGTGTTGCATGGTGTGACCGGCCAAGGTGGCGTGGTTGGTCTCAAGGTTCAACTTGAAGTGGTCCGCCAGGTCGTACTGGCGCAGGAAATTGAGACACGCTGCGGCGTCTGAATCGTACTGATGCTTGGTGGGTTCTTTGGGCTTGGGCTCGATATAGAACTGGCCTTTGAATCCGATCTTCTTCTTGTGATCGACCGCCATGTGCAGGAATGCGGCCAGATGATCCATCTCACGCTTCAGGTTGGTGTTCCACAGGGTGGAGTAACCTTCACGGCCACCCCAGAAAGTATAACCTTCACCACCAAGGCTTTTGGTGACTTCCATGGCTTTCTTTACCTGAGCGGCTGCATAAGCGAACACGTCCGCGTTGCAGCTGGTGGCGGCGCCGTGCATGTAGCGTGGGTGGGCGAACAAACAGGCCGTTCCCCAGAGCAATTTGATGCCGGTGCGTTTTTGTTCTTCCTTCAGCACTTTGGCGACTGCGTCCAGACTCTTGTTGCTGGCCTTCAGGTTACTGCCCTCGGGGGCGACGTCCCGATCGTGAAAGGCATAATAGGGAGCACCGAGTTTTTCCATGAACTCGAATGCCACACGTGCACGGTTCTGAGCGTTCTTGACGGAGTCCGTTCCGTCATCCCAGGGGCGAAGCGCCGTTCCGACTCCGAATGGGTCGGCAAGTGGATTGCGGAAAGTATGCCAGTAGACGACAGAAAACCGCAGGTGGTCCTTCATGGACTTACCTTCGATGATTTCGTCTTCGTTATAGTATTTGAAGGCTAACGGATTTTTGGATTCCGGACCTTCGTAGCGGATTTTTTTGATTCTAGGAAATGCTTCCTTCGCTTTTTTAGGCATACGATCTTATTGGTTATGAAGTGATTATGTTAAATCACAAGTGCTTTAGATAAAGCAGTGAAAGCTCGCAATCATACCGATTTCGATTTTTTGTCAAGAATAATTTTCCGCTGAGATGAGTGATCAAGGCTCAAAAATCGGACTAATAGTAAGGACTGGCCCCTAATTGTTTTCACGTTTCTGCACGTTTCTCTTGCCAAATGATGGTCTCTTAATAGAGTATCCGGCTCATTTGTGACGATTTTGATGAGTTTCTTGGATAATATGACATGGTTGGTGGCGGCGACAACTGCGACCGGAACTGGACAACAGGGAGGGCCGGCAGGCCCGGTATGGGTTCAATTTGTACCCTTCATCTTCCTGTTCCTCATCATGTACGTATTGCTGATACGGCCGCAGCAAAAGAAGGCCCGTGAACATGACGAGCTTTTGAAGCAGCTTAAAATCGGTGACAAGGTGGCGACCAACAGTGGCATCATTGGTGTGATTGTTGGCATGAAGGACAACAAGGTTTCCGTTCGGTCGGCGGATACCAAGCTGGAAATGCTTAAGGGAGCCATCAGTGAGGTTTTGGCGGAAAAATCGACTTCGGATTCTTAAAGACGTAACACTTCTCGATACTTTTAACTAAATGAAACCCGGATATTATTGGAAATGGTTGTTGGTAATTTTTTTGGCAGCCTGGGCATTCTCTGAAATCAATCCCCCCACGAACAAACCCCTGATCGACCAGTTCGAACAGGACGCAACGGTGACGGATGAGAATCGGTCGTTGCTGGAAACCGTGGTAGCCGAGGCGCGTAAGTTGGAAGAGGCCAACCCTGGTCGAACCTACGCCAACTTGTTCGACGCCATCGGGACCAATGACATTTCCGGATTGTTCCCGGAGATCAGCATTGCGACGGATGAAGCTCAGCCGGTAAAGGTGGTTCTGAACGAACTGCAACACCGTGCAGCCGGTCAGATCCGCCTCGGTCTCGATCTGCAGGGTGGTGTTTCGTTCACCGTTGCCATGGAGACCAATGCGCTGGCGGCTGACCGCAACAAAGATGTTGCACTGGAGCAGGCCGTCGAAGTGTTGCGAAGCCGTGTTGATAAATTTGGTGTGGCTGAGCCGGTCCTGCAGACCCGCGGGGAAAACGAGATTGAAATCGAAATGCCCGGTTTGTCCGAACTCGATTACCAGTCCGTTCGCGACATCCTGACCCGCCCCGCATTCCTTGAATTCCGCATGGTGCACCCACAGAGTTCCGAACTTTTGGCCCGTGGGTTTCCTGTTCCGGGATATGAAATCCTCACCGAACGTCGTTCCGGTGAAAATGAAGGCGAGCCTGACCAGTTGATCGATTACCTCGTTAAAATTGCTCCCGAACAGGGATTGTCCGGCAAGCATGTCGAGTCCGCTGGCGTTTATCCGAATTCACTCACCGGAGAACCCGAGATTGATTTCACACTGACTTCAGAAGGCGCCTCCTTGTTCGCGGACATCACTCGCCAGAATGTCGGACGTCAGTTGGCCATCGTTCTGGATGGAGAACTCAGGTCAGCTCCTCGCATCAATAGCCCGATCGAACAGGGACGCGGTCAGATCACCGGTGACTACGACATGCGTGAGGCATTTGAATTGGCCAACGTCCTCGAGAATCCTCTTGAAGCCCCTGTTAAGATTGTGGAAGAAAACTCCACCGGTCCTACCCTTGGACGCGATTCGATTTCAAAAGGTATCCGAGCCTCTTTGATTGGATTGGGAGCTGTCATCGTTTTCATGCTCGTTTACTACATGATGGCCGGGATGATCGCCAATTTTGCTCTGCTGCTGAACATTCTGTTGTTGCTCGGCGTGTTGTGCATGATGGATGCGACTTTGACACTGCCGGGTATTGCGGGTGTCGTGCTCACGGTTGGTATGGCAGTGGACGCAAACGTGTTGATTTTCGAACGTATTCGTGAAGAACTCGCTCTGAAGAAATCCATGAAGGGTGCGATTGAATCTGGTTATGCCAAGGCGTTCTCAACCATTTTTGACGCCAACGTAACGACCCTGATCGCATCGATCATTCTGATCAACATGGGGAAAGGACCTGTTAAAGGATTCGGTGTGACACTGACCATTGGTATCATTGCCAGTATGTTCACCGCCTTGTTTGTGACGCGCCTGATCTTCGAAGGAGCTTTGGCCAAGGGGATGTTGAAGAGCGTTAATATGATGAAGATCGCCTTCCTGCATCACAATCAATTTGATTTCATGCGCCTCTGGAAACAGTGGTTCGGCATTTCCTGGATCATCATCATCATCGGCATTGGCGCCGGTTTGGTGAGGGGTGGCGGTGTCTTTGGTGTGGATTTCTCAGGTGGTGACAGCATGACCTACCGCTTCGAACAGAAAGTGGCGGTTGAAGAGATTCGCACAGCAGTGGCTGATCTGGACATCGGCGATACCCAGATCGCTTACCAGCGTGATTACGCGGATGGCAGTGAAACACTCGATCTGACAGCTCCGTTTGATCAGGGTGAGAAAGTAACCACCATGCTGAAGGAGAAATTCTCCGATGCCGGGTTTGTTCTGGAAAAAACCAGTCGTGTCGGCGGTTCGGTTGGTGCGGCGATCACGCAGTCGGCCATTGTCTCACTCGCGTTGGCCCTGTTCGGGATCCTGTTTTACGTCGCATTGCGATACGAATTCTCCTTCGCCATCGGGGCCGTCATTGCCGTTATTCACGACGTGCTGATGACCCTGGGCTTGTTCTTCCTGAGTGGAAGAGAGCTCAATGCTCCCATGGTGGCGGCCATCCTGACCATCATAGGTTTTTCCATCAATGATACCATCGTCATCTTTGATCGTATTCGGGAAGACTTGAAATTGGGTGTGAAGGGATCCTTCAAGGATGTCATGAACAAGGCCATCAATGAGACCCTGAGTCGAACCGTGATCACATCCGGCACGACGCTCATTGCCGCTTTGTCACTCTTCATCTTTGGTGGTTCGGTGATCAATGACTTCGCCTTCACTTTCGTGGTGGGTGTGATAACCGGGACTTATTCCAGTATCTACATCGCAGCTTCGGTTGTGTTGTGGTACACGAAGGGACAAAAACCCAAGTTGATGACCACCGACGTACCGGACGAATTCGTCGCTCCCGCCGATGCATAAGGGATACCAACGTATTTAATGCTTGCTGTAGAAGCCATTCACTCCTGGCATTGGGCCGGATTCATTATTGGCATCTGCTTTTTCCTGGCCCTGGATCTGGGCCTGCTGCACCGGGAGGCGCGTGAGATTCGCATGCGCGAGGCGGTCGCGTGGACGATTTGCTGGTTCATCCTCGCAATGATGTTTGCGGTCGGCTTGTTGCGCCTTTATGGATCACAGGCTGCCGGCGAGTTCGTTACAGGGTATATTGTTGAGCTGGCGCTCTCCATGGACAATGTCTTTGTGATCGCCATGATCTTCACCTATTTCGGTGTCCCAAGTCGCCTGCAGCATCGTGTGCTGTTCTGGGGGATTCTTGGCGCCATGATCATGCGTGGCTTGATGATCTGGCTTGGCGTTGAATTGGTGAATCGTTTCCAATGGATCCTCTACATTTTGGGCGGTTTTCTTATCTTCACCGGCATCAAGATGGCGGTGGGGGGCGAAGAGGAAGTGCATCCGGAACGTAATCCATTCATCAAGCTGGCGCGTAAATTCTTTCCCGTGACCAACTATTACGATGGTCAACAGTTCACCACGAAAAAGCCCGGTTATTTTGCTTTAACGCCTTTGGCGTTGGTATTGATGATGGTCGAAACCACGGACCTGATTTTTGCGGTGGATTCCATTCCTGCCATTTTTGGTGTGACTCGTGATCCATTCATCATTTTCACCTCCAATGTCTTTGCCATCCTGGGGCTTCGCTCGCTTTATTTTCTTCTGGCGGGGGCCATGGCTTACTTTGAATACCTCAAGTTTGGGCTCGCATTGGTGTTGATCTTTATCGGTGGCAAAATGCTTTTGTCCTACAAGTATCATTTGGATACCTTGTTGTCCCTGATCATCGTTGCCGGGATCATCTTCACCTCAGTCATGAGTTCCCTGATCCTCAGCCAACTCCAGGGAAACAAAGATGGATCCGATAGCTGATCGTTTGCTCTACCGAAAATGCATGGCACATATGAGACGAGTTATTTGTAGTCGTGCATGAAACCGACACCATTGTCCCAAACACTTGATAAGTTGCTGGACGGACTCCCGGAGGGTGAGACCGTGAGTGTGAATTGGATGATTTCCAACACCGGTGGCCGCGGCATTTATCTGGTTTTCATTTGGTTGGGTCTTCCCTTTGTCGTACCGGTTTCCGTGCCTGGAACCAGTGTCGTGGCGGGTTTGATCATGATGGTCATGTGCTGGTCACTTCTCTCGGGACGAGCCGGTCAATTGCCCGCCTTTATGGGTGACCGGTCGTTTCCCATTAATCGCGAATCCAAGATCTATCGAGGGAGCATGGGTTTTCTCAAGTGGATGGAAAAATGGATCAAACCTCGCAAGAGTGAATGGATCAAGTGGCAGGCGGTTTCCTCCTTCAATATCCTGCTGCTCGGTTTTTTGGCCTTCCTGCTTGTATGTCCGGTTCCGGGAGTGATACCTTTCACCAACGCCTTGCCATCCTATGCAATCATCGCCGTCGCCGCAGGGGTGATGGAGAAGGATGGTGTTTGTCTGTTTTATGGATATATTTTGGCCATAGGGACATCGGTGTATTTTGGCTTTATTGCCGGTGGGATTATTACATTGTTGGTTCGTTATTCTAAGGATATCCTGCTCTGGCTGCAGCAATTGATATGAATTTTAGATGGTCCATAGCGCCGATTCAGGATCTGCAGGTCAAACGTCTCTCCGAGGAGTTTGACCTTTCGCCGCTATTGGCCCAGTGTCTGCTGAATCGCGGTCATGGTGATTTTGAAAAAGTAGACCACTTCCTGCGCCCAAAGCTCAAAAACCTCTCCGATCCATTCACTCTACCCAACGTCAAGAAAGCCGTCGAACGCCTGCTGGCTGCCCGCGAGCTGGAACAGAAAGTGGTGGTTTTCGGTGATTATGATGTGGATGGCGTCACTTCCACAGCCCTGATCATTGAGGTGCTTCGGGAATTGGGGTGGCGCATTGACTACTATCTGCCTCATCGACTCGAGGAAGGGTATGGACTGAGCCAGGACGGAGTGGAGAATTGCCTCGAAAAGCTCAATCCGGATCTGATCCTCGCAGTTGATTGTGGTTCCACCGCCGTCGACACCATTGGTTGGCTGAAGGAGCGTGGTCTGGACGTGATCGTTTTGGATCACCATCAGGTCACGGATCCCGAACCCGAAGCCTATGCCCTGGTGAATCCGCAATTGAACGGGGGACACCTGTGCGAACTGAGTTCCGTGGGCTTGGCTTTCAAGCTGGCGCATGCCGTGATCAAGGTATGCCGTGAATTGAACCAACCGCCCTCCGTGCATGACTACGACATGCGTCCTTTGCTGGATCTGGTTGCGCTTGGAACCATTGCCGATCTGGTGCCATTGACGGGTGAAAACCGGGTGTTGGTAACAACCGGACTGAAACGTTTGAACCAAACCCGACGCGCCGGTCTGCTGGCACTCATGGAAGTGGCTCAGGTGCGGGATGAGGTTGGCGTGTTTGAAATCAGCTTTCAGCTGGGACCCCGGATCAATGCCGCGGGTCGGCTTGTCAATGCGGATACCGCATTGCGCCTCATGTTGAGCGATAATCTTGAGGAAGCGCGTCAACTGGCAAATCAACTCGATAGCCATAACAAGGATCGTCAGGCCATTGAAAAAGGAATTGCCGACCAGGCGATCGGCAATATCCGTTCCCAGTTTGATCCCAAGCGCGACTACGTCATCGTGGAAGGTCAAATGTATTGGCACATCGGGGTGGTGGGCATTGTGGCTTCCAGGGTATTACGTGAATTTTATCGCCCCACCATTATCCTGGGTGGAGAAGGCGGCGAGTGGCGCGGTTCCGGTCGCAGTGTGGAAGGTTTTGATCTGGCGGAGGCATTGCGAACCTGTGACGATCTGTTGGTCCGGCATGGTGGACATGCCATGGCGGCGGGAATGTCGATCGATCCAAAAAATCTTGAAGCTTTCCGTGAACGCATCAACCAATATGCCTCCCAACAACTGACCAAGGAACGCCTCATTCCCGTGCTGCATTTGGATGCGGAAATTCCACTGTCTGAAATTTCATTGGAACGTATGGAGGAACTGGGACGATTGCATCCTTTCGGTTCCGGTAATTCAGCGCTTCAATTCGCCAGCCGACGTGTGTCGCTGCAAAGCCATCCCCATCGCATGGGACGTGAACAACAACACGTCAAATTCTGGGTAACAGATGGTTCGACCAGTTATGAGGTGCTTTGGTGGAACTGTGGGAAATCCGAGCTTCCTTCAGGAAAATTTGATCTGGCTTATGCTCCGCAAATCAATGATTACAACGGTCGTCGATCCGTGCAGTTGAAACTTCTGGATTGGCGTCCATCGACTTAAAAGTAACGAGGTGACGGAAGCCCGCTGAGCATGCATTGACAAACCATCCGTTTCCTTCTCCCCATTCGCTTCACTCGTGAGTTCTTCTTCGGCAACTGATCCCATTCGATTTTTTAATCGGTATACCGGCAAGCTGGAAACCGAAGCGGTTTATGGTGGTGGGTTTCTGAAATGGGCTTATGGAAATCCTTTTGGGAAGCTGACGGTTGAACTGATGGTCAAGCGTGCCTTCTTTTCCTCATTCTATGGCTGGTGGATGAGTCGGCCCACGACAGCCAAAAAGGTGCGACCCTTTGTGGAACAATTCAATCTGGATCCGCAAACATTCGTCAAGTCAGTGGACGCCTTTCATTCATTCAATGATTTCTTCAGCCGAACATTGAAACCCGAGGCTCGCCCCATCCAGCACGCGTCCGATGTCATCGTTTTTCCGGCGGACGGAAGACACTTGGGGTTTCAGAATTTGTCCAAAGTGGAATCAGTCTTTGTGAAAGGGCAATCCTTTGATCTGGACACTTTCCTGGGTGATCCGGCATTGGCGGACCGATACCGAAAAGGCTCCGCTGTCCTGTCACGACTTTGCCCGACGGATTACCATCGGTTTCACTTTTCCGTGGATGGCGTTCCGGACACGCCAAAACGTATCAATGGCATGCTGTATTCGGTGAACCCAATGGCTCTGCGCCAGTCACTGGATTATCTTTGGCAGAACAAACGCGTTTTGACGCGGGTTCGAACAGAATCATGTGGCGAGGTCCTCATTGTGGAAATCGGCGCCACCAACGTGGGAAGCATCATTCAGACATACGCAGCTGGTAAATCGGTTGAGCGTGGTGAAGAAAAGGGAATGTTCCGTTTCGGCGGATCCGCCACCATGACCTTCTTTGAACCGGGCAAAGTGCAACTCGCGGAAGATCTGCTACAATACTCCTCACAGTCCACTGAACTTTATGCCCACATGGGAGATGTGATGGGTTCCATTTGCTAGCTTCCCCCCCCCTCAACAACACTTTCGGTTTTCAAAGCACCATCTGGAGTGCTGTGTGCAGCACAGCTCTGGATACGATCCGCAAACACTCAAGGCATTCAAACTACCTTGATCCTTTGTTTACGTTGAAATGGGCATCCTTTATCAGGGGTGAGCACAGGGTTAATTGAGCATCTATACCGCTTCCCTGAGGTATCCAAAGCGGCACTGCACGCCGCACTCCAAATTGCCGTGGCGTTGAGCGGGTGTTTGTGTGGGGTGGTTATTTTTAAAAAAACGACTTGCTTTTATTCAACCACAAACGTAGTTGTAAAAGAACAACCACATTTGTAGATGAATATGAAACGCCTGCCTCAGATCTCCGAATCGGAATGGGAAGTCATGAAGACGCTTTGGGATGAATCGCCTTTGTCTTCTCTGGAAATTGCCAAGCGATTGAAATTGCATCCACAAACTACCCGCACCTTTATCAGTCGGCTTGTTCAAAAGAAAGCCATTCGGTTTCTCAAAAAGGGCAGGGCTTACCTGTATGAACCGTCGATTGAGGAGTCGGATTGCAAAACGATGATGAGTCAAAAATTCTTGCAACGTGTGTTCGGCGGATCACTGCAGCCGATGTTGACCCACCTCGTCGAGCAGGATGCCTTGAGCGAGGAGGAAATGGATGCATTAAGAAAAATTCTCCGTAGGAAAGGGAACCAGTCATGAACTATCTCATTTCCCAATTTGAAGCCACAGGAGCCTCGGTTCTTAAAATGTCGCTCGAGGCGTCCTTGTTGATCCTTGCGGTCCTGGTAGTGCAGCGGCTATTGAATGAACGTTTGTCTGCGCGTTTGCGGTATTCATTATGGATACTGGTCTGGATCAAGTTGAGCCTTCCCTGGCTGCCGGGGAGCATGACCAGTGTTTATGGTCTTTGAGAGACTCGCTCAGGTTTGGCGGATCGTGGTGACAGTGTGGCTTTTGCAGGGAAGTCAGCGTCCACCATAGCATCCAGTGAGTTTGCTTTAGATAACGGTGCAGGAGTGCCAAACATTGAAGTGAGCAAACTACTTTCGAATAGCGGAGAACCTGGTGAAATGCTCGCAGGAAGTAATCCTACAAGTGATGCCACAAAACAACCTGTGATATCGAAAGATGGATCCAGTCTGAATCATCTTCAAATGGCGTCCTTTGCCTGGGGACTTGGGATGATGGGTGTGTGCCTGGTGATGATCCGGAATATGATTTTATTACGTCGCCATGTTCGTTCTTTATCGGTTCCATTGTCGGAAGAAGTCAACGACCAGTTTGCCCACTGTCTGGAAACGCGAGGTATTTCTGGAAAGGTGTCGGTTCTCATCACCGGGGCTGTGGATTCGCCGGCGCTTTATGGCATTTTCCGCCCAGTCATTCTGCTTCCAACGGATGTGATGAATCGATATTCGAATAAAGAATTGCATCTGGTTTGCATGCACGAACTGGAGCATTTGTTACGTCGCGATCACTGGATGAATGTTTGGACAAGTATTCTACTTGTGTTGCACTGGTTCAATCCACTCGTTTGGTATGCTGTGAAACGTATGCGATCTGACCGAGAATTTGCTGTGGACGAAGCGGTGCTCCGACATTCGAACGCCGATGCTGAAACCTATGGTGAGTCCATATTGAAAGCTATGAATCAAGTGACTGTTCAGAGAATACAACCAGGACTCATCGGTATTCTTGAGGACAAGACTGCGCTGAAAGAACGGTTTGAACGGATTGCTCGATTCGATGTGCATAAATCTGAGTCCAAGGGAGCATGGTATTTAATCGTATTGATCCTCGCATGTGCTTTCTTGAGCCATCCGATGCGGTCCGATGATGAAATGCCCAAGGACAACTCTGGGGGACAGGTTGAAACTCCAGATGATACCGAAGCATTAAATGAAGCCGTTCGAGTTTTGGAACAAAGAGTGAATGCCTTTGGTGTAAAAAATCCTGTGAATGCCAAAGCGAAGGATATTGAAAATAAATTAAAGGATACGTTTTTCGACGAAGTCCGCTTTGTCGATGAACCTATTGGAAACGTCATCGAGTGGCTTTATCGTGAATGTCGATCCAAACTTGGGAGTTCGGATCATATCAATTTTGTGATTTCCGGATCAAAGGATGGGGCAAAAAGCGAGCATGCAAAACTAAACCTCAAAGAAATGATACGAAGCAAGATCACAATTGATCCCCCAATGAAGAATGCCAGTGCTTGGGATATTTGCCATCGTATCGCTGGGGAAATGACCGTTTCGGTTAAAATTAGGGTAGCAGACTATGCCTTGTTGTTTTGTTATGATTCTTCCGAAGATCATATCAAGTTCGAGACGCGGACTTACAGGTTGCCTAACGCTGAGCGATTGATTCAACTGGCAAAGGATATACTTCAAGTTCAGCCTGATGAAGAATGGGATGCATTTGAAAGCCTGAGAAAAATATTCAAAGCGGCGGGTCTTTCTTTGTTGGATCAACCGGACACATTAACCGAGGAAGAAGAGCAATCGATCCAATCCTTGTTTTACCCACTTTCCAAACCACCATCTGATCCTTTGCCTGATGATTCAAAACCAGATGGAAGAGCTGTTTTTTATAAACCTAATCCTGGATTGCTTTACGTGCGCGCTCCCGTACGTGAATTGACCCTGGTTGATAAAATTGTTGAAACGTTGGTTTATTCAGTTCCTGCGAGTGTTCAAATCACGATCGAAATGAAGATTGGATTTTTGACTCGGACGGTGCCAAAGGATTCAACACGACATATTTTGTTGCGTCCATTGGGTAAGGAAACTGGCAAAGAGGATTCAGTATCCATGTTTTCCAATCAACAGTTCCATCTTTCACTCGATGAAGCTGATTCTTATTGGGAGTCCATACGGGGTATCCAGGGGGTAGAATTGGTTCCGTCCCGATCAGTCACAACGCTCAGTCACAGGCCCGCTACCTGGTTTGTTCCACTTGAAAAAGAAGGCAATTTAGCCGCTCAGTTTTTTGCTTCGGGTCCCGCTGATATGAAGGTGGAAGTTCATCCGGCGATCAATCAAAAGGCTGAGTCGAAACTGGAGATGGTTGTTGGACTCAATGCCATTTTGCCGGGATTAAGTCGAAAGGGTCAATTTGTGGTGTTTCCTGATGGAAGCCAATTCCCAGAAATTAACGGAGGAGGCATCATACCAAAGGGGAAGACCCTTTTGGTTCATTACTCCCGCAGCAAAAGAAAGGGATTACCCTGGGAAGAAAGCGACGAGGAGTGGCTTCAGGAGTTTGTTGTCTTGGTCACGCCGACGCTGATTGATCCAGCTGGTAATCGAATCGATTGATGGGCAGGCATAGGTGAGCCGATGGCTCTTTGGAGTGCGGCGTGCAGCGCCGCTTTGGATACCTAGGGAAACACCATAACATTCAATTTCAACAAATCTACCTTTTTACTCAAAAGCTTAAAGCTTGGTGGTTGAGGGTGGGGTGGTACTGAGGATTTCGGCTAAAGCACTTTCATAGATTCTTCGTACCAGATCCAGAGCGGTGCTGCACACCGCATTCCAGATGGCGTTCACTTGGTCTAAATCGCTTGGAAGAATGGGGAGTGCATGGGATTTGGAGTGCCGTAATGTCCTTGGGTTTTCCTTTGGGTGGTGAGTTGAAGTTTATGGAAGCTATGAGGGTGGCGCGTCGGGGACGACACTCCCTACCAGAATAAAAAACCCGGGCGCTGGTTGCAGCGTCCGGGTTGGTTGCTTGGCTGAGGGAGGTTAAGGGTTAGGGTTCGACGGTGCGAACGCGGTAGAATCCGGCTCCACTGGAGATGTCCAGATCAAACGTGAGTGCTGTTTCGTTGCCGGTCGCTTTGAGTTCGCTGACCAGTTCCCAGTCCACGAAGTTGGTCGTGACTTCGAGCAGGTAGACCACACCTTCGGTGCCGAACAACGAGAGGGTCGAGCCCTGGATGCCCAGTTTACCGGGTTCCGCCTTGGGAGCGGGTTGGGTCACTTGGATGCTCCAGGTGGCCGCAATGTCTCCGCTTTCATTGCCGGCTGCATCTTTGGCGGCACCTGCAGTGACTCCAAGGCTGATCGTGCCTTCTCCTTCGAATCCGGAGAGCGTGATCACTGCCTCGGTGTCCGAGGTTTGCTCAATGTTGATACCCGCTTTCAGGCTATCGCCGGACAGCACAAGTTGGATGTGACCTGCGCTGAGTTCCGAGAAGTTGCCTCCCTGGACGGTCAACGGTATGCTGATCGCTTCACCCTGGGTTGTCAGGCTGGATGGATCACCGACCGCCACCGTGGGTCCGGTTTGATCGATCGTTGCCACGGGGCTCAACAACACGGTTTGATCCACGTTGCCTGCCTGATCCGATGCGCTGCCTGCGCTGACTTCGACCTGGAGGGTTCCGTCACCCTGGATGTTGTTCACCACAATCTGACGTTGGTTTGTATTACCGGGAACGGTTTGAACTGTGGCACTGGCCTGGGTGTTTCCGGTGGTGATCAGTCGAATGTGATCGTTGCTCAGGTTGATATTATCCGCACCCTGGTATTGGACACCGTAGATCAATGTTCCACCGTTCACGGTGACTTCCTGCACATTGAAGAAGACAAGGGTCGGAGCGGTTTGATCGATACGGATCCATTCGCTCGAACCACCCTGGCTCTCATGGATGCCGGTTCGGCTGAGCGCTTTTCCGGGGGCCACGTTGACACGGATGGCTCCATTACCTTGAATGTTGAAGAGTCGGACACGGCGTGTGCTGGCATTCATTTCGAGCAGTTCGAATTCAGCGGTTACCGCGCCATCGTATTGAAGGGCGATGAACTCTTCGCGCAGGACAATCAGGTAGGCGCCATCGTAACGCACGTCCACCACGGCTTCCGAACCGTTGGTCAGAGTCGTGGGTGTGCTGACCGACATGACGGGTGCACTGTTGTCAATCTGGATGGAACGGCTTTCGCCACCGGCATCGGTGATTCCGAGCTGGTTTTGTCCGCTTCCGGATTTGACGCGTACGGCGAGCGTGCCTGTGCCGCCGATCCCGCTGATGATGATACGCGGTGTGCTTGTGTTCCCGTCTTCAACCGAGACGGTTCCCGTTGCGGATCCGGTTTGGATCAGTTCCACATTGTCCGGACTGAGAGCAACCTGACTGACTCCCTGGTAGGACAGGGGAATGGTCACCGGACCCTCGCGAGTTGCGATGGATGACGGGAATCCAACAGACAGTGTGGGAGCTTCACTCAGAATATCGAATCCTGCGGAGACAGCCCCTTGATCTTGGTTCCCAAGAATGTCCTGAGAGGAACCTCCGTTAATCCGGATATTTGGGGACCACATGCCAGAGATGTTGCTCAGTGTCACGGTTGGATTGCGTGTTGTGGCATTGGCGATCTGGATATCGGCTTTGACATTCAGGCCGCCTTCGATCGTGACGTGACTGGCTTTCAAGTTGACCGCGAAGGCGTCGTCCGCATACGTCACTTGGAAGGAAACCGGTCCGTTCAATGTGACCGAAGCGGATGGGTTGCCGATGGTGATGGCGGGCCCGGTATTGTCCACGGTGAAGGTGGAACTTGTGACCCCTGTATCACCGTTGCCCAGAGCATCCACACCGCGTCCGGCTGCGACCTGAATGGCGAGAGTTCCGTCTCCGGTGATGTTGCTGACGGTGACTTTGGGGGTGGCGGTGGTTCCACCCGTCATGCTGAGGGTTCCTGTAGCGGTGCCTGTTTTGATCAGGGTGATGTCGGAGAGTCTCACGTTAACGGAGGTAGCTCCGGCATATTGCAGATCCACTGTCACAGGGCCGTTTTGGGTTTGAGAGACGGACGGATTCGAGCTCGTTACGTTCACCTGTGTGGCCACATCGTTGTCGACGATGGTGGCGGTGAAGGTGTTTTGGGCTCCCAAGGCCGCACCGGGCGCGCTTCCTGCGCCAATCGCCAGAGTGAGCTGGAAGGTTTCATTGGGCTCGGCTTGAACCAAATCATCGATCACCGGGAGCAACACCACTTTCTTGGAGGTGCCGGCCGGGAAGGTGACTTGTGTTGCTGCGTTGTCGAAGTCGCTGCCTGCGGTGGCTCCTTGCAGTGCTGCGGCGGTGATATCGAGCACCACTTGACCGCTGAGACCCTGTGTGCGTTCAATAACGATCTGGCGGCTTGCTTCGTCTCCTTCGATCACATTGCCTTGAGCGTTGGCGAAGGCGAATGTGCCTGCCGCATCGTTGTCGAGGATGTTCACCGTCGCGGTGGTTTGTGCCCCGAGTTGTGCGTTGGCGGGTGATCCGGGTTTCAGCGTGAGCTGCAGGTTCATGGTTTCATCCCCTTCGGCTGCGGCGTCATCCTGAATGATGTTGGCCAGGGAAACCGTCTTGTAGATTTCCGTGTCGCCGAAGGTGACTTCAACGGTGTTGGCCAGGAAGTCGCCGTTGGCCGTGGTGGCGGTGCCATCGGTAGGGGTGACGATCAAGGTCACCGTTTGTTGATTGCCGTCTTCACGTTTGATGGTGATGGAATCAACACTGATTTTTTGTGCCCCACCGGAGGCGACGGGACCTTCATACTGATTGTAGGTCGCTTTGCTGAAGGAGAACGTTCCGATGCGGTTCTCATTGGCGAAGACGTCACCCACAGGAGCCTGGTTCACGGCATTTTCCAATCCGTTGCCGGAGTAGGTTGCCTGGAGTTCGTCCGCATCCACTTTGCCACTTTGCACATTGGCCAGGTCGTCGGTCAATTGGGACTGGGTCACCAACTGTGTCTTGGCGATCTGTTTCACGGCATCGGCCGGGTTGTTGCTGTCGGCTGCCTTCTGTTTCAATTGATTACTGTTTGCAATCGAGTTGGCCCATGCATCCACCACGGTGGCGTCCACTGCGATGTTCAGGCTTTGTTGAAGAGATGCGATCATCGTTTTCAGGAAATCCGCATCGGTCAGATTGACGGCCTGATTCAGCATGAGACGATTGGCGATGTAACGATAACCGGCTGCCTGAATCGTGCCCAGTTGATTGCCCCCACCTGCGGTGTTCAGAATGCGGGTCATGGTGAAGACGGTGTCCTGCACCATGGCGGCTGCCGCAAACACCTGACCGGATGCGCCATCGCCTTGCGAGGCGGATGCGATCGGATCGTAGGTGTTGATGTTTACGCTTCCCGACAGGTTCAATCCTTGCTTGATGCTGGTTTGTGCCTGGGCGAAGGTGAAGGTCGGGTTGAGATCCACGATGGCCACGATCAGCGATGAGAGGGGCGTTGCGAGGCTCGCTCCGACCGGCGCCAGGAATTGTCCTTCGAAGGCGAGACCGGTTGAGATATCCACACCACCCTGCATGATCAACACACCTTCCGATGGGTCCAGCACGTTGTTGTTGTTGTCGTCATACTGAGACAAATCAATGGCCAATTGGAAGGCGCCCTGATTGTTGGTGAAGGTCGAAGGTTCACCGTTGTCGTGTTGGCCATTCCGGTTTTCATCGAAGAATACCAGTGCTCCTGAGATGTAACCGTCCTGCAGTTTACCGTCCAGAGCGAACAGTTTGTTGGTCAGGTCCACATTGTCGGGATCGTTGGCATTTGTTTTGTCTGCAAAGGTCAGGTCGGTGATGACCAGGGTTTGCGTGCCGCCTGCGTCTGTGTTGTTGGCGGCGTCTTTGGCGGCTCCGGGTGCAATGGTCAAAACCAGGTCACCAGTCACGCCGGACGGGAAGGATTCCAATCTGACGGATGGGTTCACCGAATCGCCCCCGTTGACTGCCAGGGTGACGAGGTCAGTGCCGCCAATGACTGCGGTGATCATTCCGGGAACCAGATTCATTTCCGTTGCGCCCTGGTATTCCAGAGGCCATTGGATGGCTCGACTTGCGAGGTCGATGTCGGGAACACCGATGCTCAGGGCTGGTGGTGTGTTGTCGACCGCTACCGTCGGGCTGGTTCCTCCCGGGGCTGCGTTGCCTGCGGCGTCGAACGCCACATCGGTTGGAACCTCGATGGCCACGGTGCCGTCTCCACCGGTGATGGTGACTTCGACCGCATGATCGGTAGCATTGATGTTCAATGCCAGCGTTGGATCGAAGGTGACTGAACCGGATGCCAACACTTTGATATCATCCAGATCCAGCAACACAGCCGATACGTTTTCAAACGCAACCGGGAATGATGCTACACCTTTGTTGAGCAGGTTCGGTGTAGGATTACCGAATACCAATTGTGGGTTTGGATTGTTCTGTGGATCGCCTGGAATGTCGGGATTGTTCGGGTCGTTGGGATCGCCGGGTATTTCCGGATCGAGTTCGGGATTTGCTTCCGAAGCAACGTAGATGACGTCATCAATCGAGAAGATATCCCGTTCGTTGGCGCCTTCTCCACTGTAGAGTTCGGTGAAGGTAATGCCTTTGATCCAGCAATCGGATGTTTGCAGATCAGGCGCCAGGTAACCGAGGAATTGGATGCCGCCCTCGTTGTTGGGGCCTGCGGTGATATCGGTGCTGCGAACCTGTGAAGATCCGTCTGCGTAATCGATGGTGACCGTAATGGCTCGCTTGCCGTCTTCCACACCCATGACATACATACCTGCTGCCGGCACGGGTTTTTGGAAAGAGATAGAAAGGCCGCCGGCATTGTTTTCGCTCGGAAGCGCTTCCAGGAAGTGATAACCGGCGGATGTGGTGTTCACGCCCCGGTCGGTGTCGTTGTCAGTGTCCATGTCACCGATGCCGGGTTCATCGATGCCCACCGAGTGACCGTTGTCAAAGAGCGTGAAACTCACGGTATTGTCGGCGCCCAGGTAGTCGACACTGCCGTTGGCATCTCCGGCGCCCATGGAGCCTGAAGTGCCGTAGGCGGCGGTCGTATAGGGTCCGCCTGCATAAGGGGCTCCGGCTTCGATAAACATGTCGCCTGTTCCGGTGAGCGGTGTCCAACCGTTGGCTTGTTCGAAGGTGATCAATTCATGTGGCAATCCTAATCCTGTAAGATCGGCCAGGAACTTGGTTTGCTCGGCTTGTGCCGTTGGAAAGGTCCATCCTGTGGCATAAGGTGTGGGTTCGCCGCCGTTGGCAGGACCGTCATCGCGCGCGTCGTAAAAGGTCAGGTCACAGTTGGACGGTGTGATGGGCGGGTTGGATTCGGTAGCGGCGAAGATCACATCGTCGATGGAGAAGATGTCTCGTTCGCCTGCGGGTTCTCCGTCGTAGAGTTCATTGAAAGTGACTCGTTTGATCCAGCATGTGGAGTCCTGGAGATCGGGTGCCAGGTAGCCCAGAAACTGCGTGCCACCATCGTTCAGCGGTCCGGGCACGATGTCTGCCGGGCGGACCTGCATGCTTCCGTCTGCATAGAGAATCGAAACTTCAATGTCGCGTTTGTCCTCTTCCACACCCATGACATACATGCCCACAGCGGGCACGGCTTTGTCGAATTCAATGGCCACACCGCCGGGTTGGTTTTCGCTGGGCAATGCTTCCAGAAAATGGAAACCACCTGGTGACGTGTTGATGCCCCGGTCCGAATCATTGGATCCGTCCATGTCGCCAATACCAGGTTCATCAATGCCGGCTGAATGTCCGTTGTTGAACAACGTGAATGTCACTATGTTGTCCGCTCCATTGTAGGATACATTGCCGGTGGCATCGCCGGTGGCCATGTCTCCCGATGTGCCGAAGGCGGCTGAAGTGTAGGGTCCGCCAGCGTAAGGTGCGGCGGTTCCGGCAAACATGTCTCCGGTTCCGTTGACAGGGCTCCATCCGTTGGATCCTTCGAAGGTGATGATGTCGGTGCTGATCCCGAGTGAGGCGAGGTCCGCCAGAAAGGTTGCCTGCTCTGTCACAGAATTCGGATAGGTCCAACCCGCTGCAACCGGATCGGGTTCGCCACCACCTGGCATGCCGTTGTCATGTGCGATGTAATCATCGATGGGGCAGTCGGAGGGTGGGATTTGTTCATCGTATTCGCAGATGTGATCGATCCAAAGTTCCTGACCGCCGATAATGAATTGAGTGATCGGCACACCGGTCATGCGCAGTTCGCCGGTATCATTGCCCAATCCCCCGGTGGGAACCGATAACATGGCGCCACCGAGTGTCAGGCCGTCCAGGTCGATGAAGTTGGCGACGTTGGCCGCGACGCCGTTGACGGACAGATTGATGTTGCCTCCGTATTCGCCAAACAAAACTGAAACACCCATTGGCGGGGCACCGGTGGGTGTGAATTCGAGATTGATGTTGCTGACTTCCATTTCTTGTCCGAAGTAACCGGCTTGCCCACCGTTTTCCACTTCGGCAAAACCGCCGCTGAAGGCTGTGCCGCTCGAAAAGAAAAAGTCGGATGCAACCACGTCAAAACCGAAACTTCCATCCGCGCTGTGAACGGTAAAGGTATCTCCCACATTGTAAACACTGCCCAGCGTCAGATCCTGGAACTCGACACATCCACTGCAGCAGGCGAGTTCCGGGGCAATGTGCTGGATGCCGATGTTGTCGACGTGGAAACCGTTGTTATCCGAGGGGCTTTCCAGATAGACCGTGTCAAAAGTGAGAATGGAAGTAGCGGAGGTATCCACTGCCTTGCCGATCAGGGTCGGAGGGAATCCATGGTAAAGACATACTTCAACCGCTGTGCCGGTGTTTGAAACACAGATGACGGCGGCATGGTCGCTTGTGATGCCATCGTCGAAGGGTTTGGGCCAGCTGGCCATCATACCGTCCGGTTGGAACATGGTCACAATGTCTCCGGTTTCGGGAACGGCGGGCGGAATGAAATCCACGGGTGAAACCTGGTTGTCCAGCAAGGGACCCAGATCGAAATCATCCCATACGTTGTCTTCGCGACGAATGGAATAATCACCGCTCTTGGCTCCAGTGCCTTGCTGCCAGTAACTGACGTCGGCCAGATAGCCGATATCGTCGGTGAATGTGGCGGTTCCCTGTGTTTGGTAGGCGCCAAATCGCAGGAAGTTGTACTGTTGAATACCGGGGCTGGTCGGAGCGGCGACATATTTGTAGTCTACCTTGACCCGCAACGTCTCCCCTGGTGCCAGCGTCGTGGCGGGAAACTCCACTTTGATGTTGGTTTGGTCCTGAGTGCTCTCATAGACATTCTCAGGGGCGGCAGGATCCAGGACCGAGTCGGTCACCACGGTCCAGTCCGTGATGGTCGAGTGCACGATGTTTGGATTGGATGACTGCGTTCCGACGGTGTCCGTGTCAAAATCGACTACCGGAATGACGTGTTGTGCCATGGCGGGGACACAAGCGGCGATACTGCAGGCGGTCAAGACGAGGTGTTTCCACCATGACCGGTCCTTACGACATTTTAGTTTTTTCATTATTTTGAGTGATTTTAGGCTTCTCTACTGATCGCTCATTACCCCTGTTGTTGGTTCGGCAGGCTTTTCGGCCCACCTGAACACCCTGTTGCATAACGAGTGCCATTCTCATCTCTGAGAGTGAACGAGTTATTAACATCAGTAAAAAAGACGTGATGCCTTTCTTTGGGCATGCCCTAACAGCCCGTTTAATAAGTGCCAATTTTGAAAAACCGAATGATCCGAATCTCGTCCCGCTTGGATTTCATCAAACCGCACAATAAAATGCTCGAAATCAGTAAAAGGACGGCGGGAGCCATTTTTACCGCCCCCTGAGCCATCCATTCGCCAAAA
>Ga0255780_10000295_pt1 | contig 48938 bp, 40 predicted proteins | sample 071ome_32_FD_179978 | JGI IMG/M metagenome (GOLD analysis project Ga0255780, IMG submission 179978) | Coastal salt marsh microbial communities from the Groves Creek Marsh, Skidaway Island, Georgia - 071405AT metaG (version 2) | ecosystem: Environmental > Aquatic > Marine > Intertidal zone >... | reverse complement strand
AACCTGCCCCGGGCATAGCTCCGTGGCAGCGGCGAACGGGCCAAAATTGAGCAACTGCTGAACCCGAGGCACTTCCAGCTGCCGCAACTGGACGTTGTCATCCTTGTTCAAACGACCTTCTACGGTCAGCTCCAGTGCTTCAGTGATGTCATAATTCAGCTGTACATAAAATGCGGTATGTATCACGTCATCGGTGGATGTCCAATACAGCCGGGTCTGGGATTCCCCCTTGGTGGGACAGGGTGTCCAGGAGCTGTCGTACTGCCAGCCGCAATCCGGGTTATCCAGGGCAATATTCAGTGCCAGGTCGGTATGGCGATCATTGCGGTAGGCGCCCAGCAGCCATCTCAGGCGCTGGTCATCGGGGGAGATGATGTTGAATTCCTGGGACCAGGTCCGCATACCGGGACCACCCAGGTGCCAGCCAGTGACATCCTGGAAGGCCGCACTGTCGCCGGCTTCCGCCTGCTTGCGATCCAACTCGATATTGCTGGTGAGTGAACGCAGGCGAATGCCATTGTCCAGCTCGTAGTTAATTTCCAGAGACTGGCGGACGTTTTTCTGGATGCGCCAGTTCTCATAACGTCGGTCGATGACAAAGGGATCCAGGGGATCATAGATTGCACCACCAGCCCCCGGGGTGCCGCCATACCAGACATCGACAGGAGGGGTAGTGGGATCCCCGTCATCATCCACCGGGACCATAAACCCGGTACCCGGAGCTGGACCCTGGGATCGATCCCCATAACTTGTCACTTTGAGGGAAGGAGTGCTTGGATCCCCATCATCATCCCAGAAACCGGTATAGGGCCGCGGATTGGGTTGCTGGGGTATGCCATTGGCTTCCAGGTGAGTGTATTCCAATTTTCCGTAAACACTCAGTTTGGCATTGGGTTCCCATAACAGGGATAACCTGTAGTTCTGGTCTACCTGATCACCTGGGGTGTTGACTTTACCACCAGTTGATTGTGCGCCCGACACATTGTGGTAAAAGCTGTCGCGAGTATCACCCATGAAAGCAATACGCCCTGCCAGTGTGTCTGTGATGGGAAGGTTCATTGCACCCTGAACCTTGCGAGTGGCATAGGTTCCCGCTTGTGCCTCGACAAATCCGTTCACCTCACCGCTAAAATCAGGTCGGGCGGAATTGATCAGGATGGCGCCACCGGCAGCCGACTGCCCGACGAACGTGGCTTGTGGTCCACGTAAAACCTGGACGTTCTCCACATCAAAAAAGCCACTGGCCAGAGACATTTCTTCCCCTTGTGTTGCCCCATCGAAAAAGACAGGTACGCCAACCTGTTCGCTGGGACCACCGGTTGACGGGTTACCTACACCGCGAATGTTGGCCTGAACGTAGGAGCCATTCTGGAAAAACTGCATGTTGGGGACAGCATTCTGCAGGTCGACGATGTCCTTGATCTGGTTATCTGCAATAAACTCGTCAGTGAGCACTTCCATGGATATGGCAGTCGTATCCTCTGTCGTTGTACGACGCTCGGTAGTGATTACGATTTCTTCAAGTTCCCGTTCCTGCCCCATGGCAACACCCGAATAGGATGCCAGTGCAGATAAAATTGAAGTGGCCAGTACTGTAGATACTGGCACAGGTTTTTTGGACAAGTATTTCATTAGGTCTCCCCCTATATTTGAAATGCTTTTACTTGGTTATAGATTTAATATCTTTCTTCTTATTTCTTGCTAATTTTTTTCTAATTTATTGCTCTTTTACTTATTATTTCTGCAATTATTTTATTATTACAAATTAATAGTAGTTAATTTATTCAAATGAACGCCAATACCGATTAATAAGGAACCTATAACATGAAGGTATATGTTTTGGGATTCGGTAGAATTGGGAGAGAAGAGGAAGCAGCCTCTATACAGCAGCGCAAGCTCTAAACCAGTTTGCGTAACTCTGATTTAGCCAGATCGTAAAGTTCTCTGACATTATTGGACATCGGAATACCGTTGTGACGGAAGAAGTGCAGGCACTGACTTTCCCCTTTTACCGGTATCGTGGTGAGTGTTGGATAGCGCTGAGCTAATGCCGTATGTTGGTAGGCAATGGTGACGCCAAGGCCTTGCTCTACCAGTGTGCAGGCTTCGTTGGCAAAGCGCACTACGACAGCCGTTTCCGGTTCTTTTCCCAGGCTGTCACAGGCTTTCTTCAGTGTCTTGCCCAGCAATGTTTCGTAATAATAGGTCACCAGGGGATACTTGATAATGTCACTGAAGCTCACTGACTTTCGGCCCGCCAAGGCATGATCCCTCGGTACAACACACTCCAGTTTTAAAGAAACTGTAGGCTCTGCCAGTAACAAGGGATGATCCTGGGTATGGAAACCTATGGCAAAATCCAGGCGCCTCTGGGTGATTTGATCAGTAATAATTTCGTTGGGAAATGATTCCATCTTGATTTTGATACCTGGCTTTCTCTTAACCAGCCCTGCGACCAGAGAAGGCAACAAATAATTGGACAGGCTTGGGGTACAGGCGATCTTGAATTCCATGTCTTCATTGGACGTAATGCGCCGGACAACCAGATCCAGATCCTCAATACGATCATAGATCGGGTCCAGTTCACGAAAGAGCTCTAGGGCCTCCGGTGTTGGCAGCAACCTGCCCTTGTGGCGCTCGAACAGGACAATGCCGAGTTTGGATTCCATGTACTTCAACAGCCTGCTGATTCCGGGTTGGGACACATGCAGCATTTCTGCAGCGCCACTGATTGTCTTGGCAATAATGATGGCCCGAAAAACTTCCAATTGCCTGAAATTGAGAATCATGTCACACCTCTCCCCTCATCTTTACAGCTTACACCAATAGAACTAGATAACTCTATGTTATAGGGTCTTGAAATTTTGATATTTTACTTTCCAAGCTGCAATCCCTTCTAATTATTCAAAATCAACATTTCTTCCTGGATACGAATAGACTGTATGGTTCTGAAGATTAATCTGCTTGGTTCTGGCATCGAGCATTCCCGCATGCCTCAGCTTCAGGAATACCTTGGCAACATCTGTGGCATTGCCATCAACTATGGCAAGGTCGATGCCGGGCTTGATACAGACTTCAGCCTGGCGGAAGTTATAGAAAAATCGGTCAGGGAAAATTTCACCGGTCTGAATATTACTCATCCCTACAAAAGTGATGTGGTGGGCCTGGTGTCACGCTCCATCATCCCTGAACACGTTCAAATTGGCTCCTTTAACATCCTGAAATTCGAAAACGGTGAAATTCTGGGAGCCAATACAGATTACAGCGGTTTTATCCGCGCCTATAAAAAACACAGAAACCAACAGCCACCCGGTAAAGTCTTCCTGGTAGGCGCCGGTGGTGTCGGTAGAGCTATTGCTTTCGCCCTTGCAGCCCTGGGTTGTAGTGAACTGTTTATTTATGACCGCAGGGAAAACCAGGCCCAGATCCTGGCAAGGAATCTTGAGCAAAAGGGATTGAATGCCTGTGTAGTGACACCCGGGGATATGGCATCAGCAGTGTCGTCAGCCGACGGACTGGTCAACTGTACCGAAATGGGGATGTACAACCATCCCGGCTCCGCTATTGATGCCAGGCTGATCAGCAACCAGCAGTGGGCATTTGATGCAGTATATACACCCATGGAAACTGAGTTTCTTTCCAAATGTCGAGAGGCCGGATTGTTGTGTATTTCAGGCTATTATCTATGGATTTATCAGGGCCTGGATGCTTTTACCATCTTCACTGGGATTGAAATAAAGCCCGATGGGAAACTGCTCGAAACAACCCTCAGCTGGCAGTGTAAGTGATCATGAAAAAATCCATCGCATCCGTCTGCCTGTCAGGTGATCTCCGGCAGAAATTTGACGCCGCTTCCCGGGCCGGCTTTACCGGCGTGGAAATTTTCGAGAATGACCTGATGCTGTTTGATGAAACACCCTCCGTGGTCAGGCACATGGCTGAAGATTATGGCCTCACTATTATTGCGCTACAGCCCTTTCGCGACTTTGAAGCCATGCCTGCCGAAATCATGCAAAAAAACTTCGACCGGGCTGAACACAAGTTTGACCTGATGGCTGAGCTGGGTACTGACACAATGTTAATTTGCAGCAATGTGTCGCAACGCTGCATTGATGATTTCAATCGCGCTGCTGATGATTTCTCCGAACTGGCTGAAAGAGCCGCCTCACGCAACATCATGCTGGGCTACGAGGCTCTGGCCTGGGGAGCCTATATTGCCGACTACGAAGAAGCCTGGCGCCTGGTCAAGCATGTCGACCACAAACACCTTGGCATTATTCTTGACAGCTTTCATATATACGCTCGCAGCGGCAGGCTGGATACCATCAGAAAAATACCAGGAGATCGAATCACGCTGATCCAGATTGCTGACGCTCCCTGGCTGGACATGGATCCGCTACAGTGGAGTCGGCATTTTCGCTGCTTCCCGGGCCAGGGAAATTTCCCTTTGGTTGATTTCATGCAGGCCATCATCAATACCGGATATGAAGGCTACATTTCCCATGAGATTTTCAATGATGAGTTTCGCTCAGCTCCCAGCAGGCAGACAGCGGTCGACGGTATGCGGTCAATGCTCTGGCTGGAAGAAAAACTGATTGAGACTGAGCCGGATATCGCGTTACCGGATGGCAAGGAAAAAATTCAGCCACTGCCGCCTGCAACCCTGGAACAGGTTGAATTTATCGAATTTGCTGCAGAAGGTGCAGCCCGGAGAGAACTGCTGACTCTGCTGACAGGCCTGGGGTTCAGCATAACCCACAAGCACCTCTCCAAGGAGGTTGACCTGTTTCGTCTTGGTGAAGTGAACATCGTCGTTAATGAGGAACCGGACAGTTATGCCCAGCATTATTATTTACTGCATGGGGCCTCGGTGTGCGCCGTTGCCTACTTGTCAAAAGACGCTCAAGGTATGGCTGAGCGTGCTGACTACTATGGGTATTCCACGTTTGAAACCAATGTCGAGCGGGGTGAGTTGAATATTCCCGCCGTTAAAGGTATTGGTGGGGAGCTGATGTATTTTATCCAGCGCCAGGATGGCGACAGCCATTTTTTTGATGTGGATTTCATTCCGGATGCGGACAAACACCAGGCTAATGCCGCCTTTCCTTTTGATCTGCAATTTGACCATGTCACCAGCAGTGTTTCAGAAGGAGAATTTCTGTCGGTTTCCCTGTTGTACCGCACCTTTCTGGGCCTGAATATTAAGCAGCCACAGGATATCGTCGATCCCTACGGCATCGTTGTCAGCAGAACAGCTGAAAGCAAAGACTGCAAAATTCGTCTGCCATTTAATATGTCCCGGAGTTGGGGCACTACCACCGAGCGCTTCCGCCATATGCACAATGGCTCTGGTGTTCAACATATTGCACTGCGTTGTAACGACATCCTGGCTTTTGTAAAAACCGTGGACCCGGGCATCATCCTGTCCATTCCAGAGAACTACTATGATGACCTTGAAGCCCGAATAGATCTGGATGCTGATCTGCTTGCAAGTCTGAAACAATATAATTTGCTTTACGACAGCAATGACACGGGTCACTTCATTCATTTCTATACTCATTGTGTCAATGGCGTATTCTTTGAAGTCGTGCAACGGCATAAATACAGCAATTACGGCGAGGTCAATGCACAGGTTCGTATGGCTTCACAGGCAAGGCAGAGAATAAGCGGCAATAATGACGAGTAAAGGCACCAGCCGCTTGATAACATCTTGGAACATTCCAACAACCACATACATGAATAGACACAATAACAGACCAGGAACAAAAGGAATAAGATACAGTCGCCTACGAGATTCAAAACAACATCGCCTGGGCAAAATTCAATCGCCCGAAAAACCGCAATTGTATGAACCCGAAACTGAACCGACAGATGCTGCGGGTACTTGAGGCCTTGGAGTTTCGCGATGATGTCGGCGTACTGATGTTAAGCGGTAAAGGCACAGGAAGCCGTGAATTACTTTGGCAATGAAGGTCGCAAAACCTGTATCAGGCATTAGTACTGCTCCAACCGAGGTCTATAACGGAAAAATAATGATAAGAAATCTGTTGCAAGGAAACACTGAGACCCAAGTACAAACACGCAAGGCCACTGCCAGTGGCTGGATAGGCTCGGTGCTTGAATATTATGATTTTTTCATTTATGCCACTGCTTCGGCACTGGTGTTTCCGCAACTGTTCTTCCCTTCAGAGGATCCACGCGTGGCTCTGATCGCCTCGCTGGCCACTTACGGTGTCGGTTATGTAGCAAGACCCATTGGGGCCATTTTCCTTGGCCACTGGGGAGACACTCATGGTCGTAAAAAAGTACTGCTTTTGTGCATGTTCATGATGGGCGGCTCCACCATGGGGGTAGGATTGTTACCCACTTACGAGCAAATAGGCTGGATGGCACCTCTTATACTGGTTCTTCTGCGATTGATACAAGGCTTTGCCGTAGCCGGGGAAATTTCCGGGGCAAGTACCATGATTCTGGAACATGCTCCCCTCGGGCAGCGCGGCTTTTATGCCAGCTTTACCCTGCAAGGTGTCCAGGCCGGACAGATTCTGGCTGCGGCTATTTTTTTACCACTGGCGTATTACCTGTCTCCGGAAGGATTCGAAAGCTGGGGTTGGCGGATTCCTTTCCTGCTCAGCTTTATTGTCATTATTGCCGGCTTCATCATTCGCAGAAGCGTAGATGAAACACCCGTTTTCAATGCCAAAGTGGAAGACAGCAAGGATCAAGTCCTTCCCGCATTGACAGCTATCCGGGAGCACTGGCCAAACATGCTGCGTGTCATGGTGATGTCACTGATGAATGTCATTCCCATCGTTGCCACTGTTTTCGGTGCTGCCTATGCTGTACAGGAAAGTTACGGCAACGGTTTTTCAACAGCCGTCTATTTATGGATACCGGTTCTGGGAAACATCATCGCAGTGGTGGTAATTCCATTTGTCGGAAAAATGTCCGACGGGATAGGCCGACGCAAGCCAATCATGTTTGGCTCGCTGGGTGCCGGATTACTCTCTTTTGCCTACCTCTACGCCATCAGCATTCACAATGTGCCGATGGCTATTGCTCTATCACTATTGATGTGGGGGATTATTTACCAGGGCTACAATGCTGTGTTTCCCAGTTTTTACCCGGAACTTTTCCCGGCCAAAGTCAGGGTTTCTGCAATGGCAATCTCACAAAACCTCGGCACCATGATCACTGCCTTTTTCCCGGCAGTGTTTATCGCTATTGCCCCGCCGGGCTCTGCCAACATTCCATTGAAAGTTGGCAGTTTTGCTCTTGCCATAACCTTGCTGGTTGCTGTGACTGCATTTACCGCGAATGAAACATGCCGGAGCGAACTGGAATAGCAAGTCACAGGTTTGCTAACAGAGCGGTCCTTTCAGATTTTTATCCATTTGATTTATACAGGTACAAAATATAACAGTTAACTCAAATTCCGTTTGTTCCGGGCAGATGCCCCGGCGGACCAATCCTGATTTTTCTGCACAGGCTGGTAGAAACAGGCAAATTCCGGCAAGGTCCCGGATATGTCGAGGCACAATCAAGACTTCGGTTAACACGAATATTAAAATCCCAGGAGAATACTTATGCTACATGTATTTACCAACTTACGTGCCGCCCTGCTGGTGGTTTTTGCCAGCACCTTAGCTCTTGTCGGCTGCGGGTCGTTAACTTCGACATCAACTTCTTCACCTGCTGTCGTAATGGATATCGATCAGGCAGCAATCAATAACCTGCCGCCGACAGCTTCACTGCCTGAACCGCCCGGCTATGAAGTAGTCCAGATACCCAGTAGTCTGGATGGTAAGGAACAGAATGTCGCCATTGTCGTTCCCCAGGATAAAATTGAGGATCCTATGGGCCTGGTGGTTTACCTGCACGGCTGGAGTGTCGGCTACACCGACCGGCGCCCGGACATTGAGGCTGCTGCGGCCGAACGCGGCTGGCTTCTTGCTATTCCGGATTACCGTGGCCCCTTTGTTAACCATTGCGGCAATGAGTTTGCCCAGCAGGACATTCTTGATGTTGTGAGCTGGGCTAAATCCAATTACTCCATTGATGAGAGCAAGATTTATCTGGTTGGCTTTTCCGGCGGTGGATTTATGAGCTTGATCATGGCGCACAGACACCCCGAGGTTTGGGCCGCTGTCAGCGCCTGGAGTGGCTTCGCAGACCTTCTGGTGATGTACGAGAAGGACAAGGGCAATCGCTACGGTGCTTCCATGCGAGAATGCTTTGGCGGTGATCCAGACCTCTCGGCAGACATACGCGACATGATCAATGAGCGCTCACCCATTAATCACTTCGAACCAGGATTGCACCTTCCTCCCTTGGATTTAAACGGTCAGCTGGGAGATGGTTTGGTGCCCGTACAAAACTCCTTACGTGCTTTCAGGGCCTTGGCTCCAGGCCTGGTTTCTGATCAGGATATCGAAGAATTTGCGCCGAACGCGGAAATTCCGGCAGGAGAAACGCTACGCATGGACCCCTTGTCGGGACGGCAGATTTACCTGAGACGTGCTCTGGATGATTTGAGAGTCACGGTTCGACCAGGCAATCATGAGGTACTTGGTGAGCCGGCCTTCCAATGGTTTGATCAGTTTACTCGTCGATAACCCCTTGGGGCCAGGTTAACTGGTTCCTTTGGTTTCTCTAAATCAGAGGTACTTTTCATTTTTAGAAAAACACATCATACGCAGCACGGGATTCTGTCGAATTAGGGTCTCTCTTCCAGAGAGGCCAAGGCAGGTCCAAACCCCATTATTATTCTGTCCATACTTAGCGGCTACCCAAACTAGTATAGTAATTGAAAATTACTTGAGATATTTACCTGAATGCTGGCGTCTCCTTTAATCCTGACTGCACCTGGATTGATCCATTGTTGCAAATCCATTATCTTCAAGACTACTGATTGTCATTTGTCAGTCGAGCAGCGCCTGATCCCATGAATCCCTCCCCTCCAACTGCCAGGATTAAAATTTTGGTGCCAAAAACGCTGACCATGAAGAGTGAAACAGAAATTGAGAGACTGAAAACAGTGCTGCAGAGCCCGTTAAGTGAAAACACTATCATGTGGGATGAGATTCATGCCGTCGAGAGTGATCCCAAGTTTCTGCTTGGTAATGAAGATCAAAGTAGAGTGGTTAATCAGGGCAGGAATAGTCGGTATGATTCTGCTCTTATGTAACCCTGAATGTAACATTTTAAATATACAAAATAATATCTTTAATTATTTCAATGCATTAAATCAATAAATCAACTCCCTCAGTCGACTTGCCCTTTTTACTTCAGACTTTGTTGCCGGCTTTGCTCAGTGGGTCATGCCCCTGTACGGTCACTCACTCCCTATGCATCCGGCGCCTCGCCTGAAGTAAAAATTGTGGCGTCAGAACCTGAAACCCAGTGAGCACCCTACTGGAGATATACAACTGGGAATTTGAGCAGGAAACAGGACATGGCTATTTTCCAGTTCCGGATAAACTGCACTGCTCTTGAAAGATTCTTCTGTCCATGGGAATCTTGTTCACCACTACACCATCCAGGATAAAAACGTGAAAGCTGCTTCACCCCTCTGGCTACTGGCATTGATACTGACAACCTTCCCTTACATGACCATGGCAGAAGGTGCCGTACGTGAACTGGATTGTATAAGCCTGCAAACATGCGATACCAAAGGTTACTGCCAGACCGAAACGCAAGAAGTTAAATTCAGCATGGAGCCTCTCGCGGTGAATGATGATGGCTCAGGCTCATTTGCCATTCATTACAACAGCTACCAGGCACCAATGACCTCCCTGTCATTTGCCGGTCCGTTTCACTGGACAGTTGGCAATGAAAGACACACCTTACTGGCCAGTTCCGAGACCCATTTCCTGTGGCATCAACTGGATACATCAGGCAGTCCATCAGCCAGGATACAATTCATGCAATGTCGGTTTACCCAATAATATGGCCACGATCAGAGAAAGCATCATGACAATTACCAAAGACCTGCTACTTTCATTCACTGCCTGTGCATTACCTTGCCTGGTTGCCGCACAGCCCTTTTCTGACGCGGCTATATCCAGGGCCGGCTATTCGTCCAACAGCATTCCAGCGGCATTGAACTGCGAAGATCTTGCGGCGCTGGAACTTCATGAGTTAATTGGTATTCAGGCCCAAATGGTTTCCGCGGAAGGTGATGTACCTGCCTATTGCCGGGTCAATGGCACGCTGGCCCCTGAGATTGACTTCGAAGTGGACCTGCCAAATGGGTGGAATGGCCGGTTTTACATGATCGGTAACGGCGGACATGCCGGGCAGCGTCCTGACGATCCATTCCAGGTTACTGCGCGTGCACCAGCACTAGCCCATGGCTTTGCTGCGGCAAGTACGAACACGGGCCACAACGCCGATGAGGAGCCCGGTGCCAGCTTCGTTATGAGCAATCCCCAAAAAGCCATAGATTATGCCTACCGTGCTGTTCATCTAACGGCGGTGACATCCAAGGCGATTGCATCCCTCTACTATGGACAGTCGCCAAGCTACTCATACTGGAATTCCTGCTCAAACGGCGGTCGCCAGGGTCTGCTTGAAGCACAGCGCTACCCGGAAGACTTTGACGGGATTGTGACCGTGGCGCCCTGGGTAGACCAGACGGGCTTTACCATTGGTGCCCTGTGGAACCAGAGAGCGATTGATGAAGCGCCACTGACGGCAGGCAAGGTAGCTCTGCTGGCAGAACATGTTATGGCCAAATGCGATGCTATCGATGGACTTGAGGATGGTCTCATTGATGACCCGCGACTGTGCGAGGTAAACGTTGCTGACGATGTTCCTGTGTGTCCAGTCGGAACAGATAATGATGCATGCCTGACACCGGAACAGGCCAATGCCATACAGCGCATCTATGATGGCCCCCATGACAGCGCCGGGAACCGCCTGTTTCCCGGATTCATGCCTGGCAGTGAAACCCTGGTTGCCGGACCCAATGGTCCGGCAAGCCCCTGGATGAACCTGATTGTACCCTCACAACCCGATGGAACTACGGGGGATTTCAACCTGGCAAACAATACCATGCGTTACCTGGTCTTCCAGCCACCGCGTCCTGACTATGATTACCGCGACTTTGATTTCAATACTGATCCTGAACTGCTTGATCGCTGGAGCAGGCTTGCCGATGCTACAGACATCGATTTACGGGATTTCCGCGCCCGTGGCGGAAAACTCATCATGACCTACGGCTGGGCGGACCAGATCCTGCAGCCCCTGATGGGAGTGGAATATTATGAACAGGCCGTGACAGCCAACGGACCGGATGGTCGCGATTTCATGCGTCTGTTCATGCAGCCAGGCATGACCCACTGTGCCGGTGGTAATGGTCCTGACCAGAATGATGCGGTAACCGCAGTCATCGACTGGGTTGAAACAGGAGTAGCACCGGACCGGATCGAGGCCCGCAAGAGTGTGGGAGGTGAGGTGGTCCGCTCCAGGCCGTTATGTCCTTACCCGGAAGTTGCCCGCTACGACGGCTCGGGTAGCATTGACGAAGCCGCCAACTTCCGGTGTGTTGCTCCCTGACAGAGACGCATACGAATCACCATCAACAAAAAAGGGAGCCTTGCTCCCTTTTTTATCATTGCCTGTTTCTCAATAAGGATTGAAGGGATCATTCCACAGGTCGCGATCAAGCTCCCATACCTGGTCATCATTGAGCATCCATAAGTGCGCATATCTCCCTGAACCCAACAACAGCCCGCTTTCCCGATCAATGACCTGGTAATTACCATGAACAAGAATAACCTCGTTGCCATTAATGGAATGGGTAACCGTCAATGTGGTGATGGGATTTCCTTCCCTGAAATCCTGGGCCCAGTAAGCCCCGATATCGTCTCTTCCTCTTCTGGTTTCCTCTCCGTGCAGCATCAGCACGGCATCATTGGAATACAGGTTTCTCAATTCAGCGGTGTTGTGGGCGTTGTAAGCGGTGATCCAGCTGTTGGCCAGGGACTGGGCATCCTCCTGGGCAAATACCGAGAACGAAGCAAATGAAATCAGCAAACCGGCCAGAGATAATAATGTCTTCATGATGAACCCCTCTATAGTATCGTAAAAAGCACATGCTCTTACCCAAAAAATGTTAACAGAACTACGGGGGCCAGAATTGACAAAAATCAAGCATGGGGCATAACCGGGTTGAAGGGAATACCAGCTTGAAATTGCAGTCGGCACAGCATAAGTATCGGGATCTAGACGCTTATGAATGAGGCTCTGGCAGTGCGTTAGTAAGACAGCCCTAGAATCCGGATTCCTGCTGGTAAAGGGATAGCAGATTCGTGCCAAACAGGAAAGATGGATAAGACTCTCGGCGAGCTTGTTTCTGACCCTTGTTGCTCGTGTTATTCCTTGTGTTTTTATTTTTATACGGCTGTTCTTGTAATTCTTTGTTTACTGCGGCCCCTGCTAACTGATCAGAATCCCACTCTTTGCTGGAGTTCATTGATTCTGGCCTGGATGGTGTCCAGGGTCTGGTTCAGCTGCAACCTGTAGACATTGATGGACTCGATATCCTGCTCGGTTGAATCAACGCGGCTGCCCAACCCGTTCTGCAGACTGGCCACACTGGACTTCACCCCATTGAGATCAGACAGAATGCCGGACAATTGCTCATCCAGATTGTCCATCCCCGCAATATTATTGCTTACGGTCTCCAACCTGGTCTGGAGATTAGCCAACTGGGCTGTAGCGTCATTCAATGTATTGCTGTGCCCGGAAATGACGCCTTCCATGGTCGCAATTGTGCCCTTAGCCTGCTCTACAAACCGGTTTATTTCCGCCAGGCTGGCCGTGTGGTTGCGGTAATTGGCCCAGAGCAGGTCAATCTGGGTGAAATTGGTATCCACCCTCTCCAGCAACCCCATGGAGGATTGCTCGGCAGACTCATCGACCAGATTCAGGCGGTTTTGCAGTTGCATGATACGACCCTGGGCAGTATTGAGCCGTTCCTGCATCTGCAGACCCTGGTTATAAAAGTAATACCCGACCCCACCGGTCGCCAGGAGACCAACAAAAAGCAGCGACAGCATGAACCTGACAGCGCCGCTGGTCCTCACTTCAACCACATCATCAAGAACAGGCACGGACGTGCCCCGTTTCATTTTTCGGTGGGAGGCCAGTTCATCATTTTCGGGCATGATGCTGGGTATGTCATCAATATGATCATCATCGCGCATGCCATTCATTATAGGGACTTTTGAGGCAAGAAAAAATTCGAAATGGCAGTTTTTACGATAAATATTATCGGTAAATTAGGCTGATACGGAGGAATGCTAGAGTGGATTCGATTTGGTAGGGATACTTTGGGAGGGATACAAGGATACAAGGATACAAGGATACAAGGATACAAGGATACAAGGATACAAGGATACAAGGATACAAGGCAGGATGGTTTGCCTGACATTTATCATCAAGGGTTTTATTTCGGCTTGCCAATAAATTTGATGTTTCGGTTATCTTGAATCCCCGCTAAGACCGAATATTTCCTCTTGCATCCCGCATCCTGTCTCCTCATCGTCCCAATGTCGGGATTGCGAGCGCAGCAGATCCCCAAATAAAAAACCCCGCTATTGCGGGGTTTTTTATGATTCAGGAAACCTGAACGGCTGTTACATCATGCCACCCATGCCGCCCATACCACCCATATCTGGCATTGGAGCAGCAGGTTTATCTTCCGGAATCTCACTAACCATTGCTTCGGTAGTGATCATCAGGCCAGCGACAGAACCGGCAGCCTGCAGGGCTGAACGGGTCACCTTGGCCGGGTCGATGATACCCATTTCAAGCATATCACCGTATTCACCTGTGCCTGCATTGAAGCCGTCATTACCTTTACCCTGACGAACTTTATCCAGGATGACAGAACCGTCTTCACCGGCATTGGAGGCAATCTGGCGCAGAGGCGCAGTCAGTGCACGCTGGAGAATGTTGAGACCAACGTTCTGATCCTCGTTGTCTCCACGAAGCTCTTCGATCTTCTGCAGGGCGCGAACCAGGGCAACACCACCGCCAGGCACCACACCTTCCTCAACCGCAGCGCGGGTAGAATGCAGGGCGTCTTCAACGCGGGCTTTCTTTTCCTTCATTTCAATTTCTGTACCGGCACCAACCTTGATTACCGCAACACCGCCAGCCAGCTTGGCTACACGTTCCTGCAGTTTTTCACGATCGTAGTCAGAGGAGGTTTCCTCGATCTGGGCACGGATCTGGCCAACACGACCTTCGATCTTGCCGCTGTCGCCATCACCATCAATGATAGTGGTATTGTCTTTGGTGATCTGGACGCGCTTGGCGGAACCCAGGTCATCAATAGTAGCGCCTTCAATGCTCAGGCCAACCTCTTCAGAAATAACAGTACCACCGGTCAGGATAGCAATGTCTTCCAGCATGGCTTTACGACGATCACCGAAACCAGGTGCTTTGACAGCAGCGACTTTCATGATGCCGCGCATGTTGTTGACAACCAGAGTGGCCAGGGCCTCACCTTCAACATCCTCGGCAATAACCAGCAGGGGACGACCGGATTTAGCAACGCCTTCAAGCAGGTTGATCATGTCACGGATATTGGACACTTTCTTTTCAACCAGCAGAATGAGCGGGTTTTCCAGGTCTACCATCATGGTGTCCTGGTTATTGATGAAGTAGGCAGAAAGGTAACCACGATCAAACTGCATACCTTCTACCACGTCCAGTTCATTTTCGAGACCGGAACCGTCTTCAACAGTAATCACGCCTTCCTTGCCGACTTTTTCCATGGCTTCGGCAATGATGTCACCTACGGTGGTGTCAGAGTTGGCAGAGATGGAACCTACCTGGGCAATCGCCTTGGACTCGGTACAGGGAGTCGCCATGGCTTCAATTTCGGCAACAACCGCAGCAACACCTTTGTCGATACCGCGTTTTAGATCCATCGGGTTCATGCCGGCAGCAACTGATTTCAGGCCTTCGTTCAGGATTGACTGGGCCAGAACAGTAGCGGTAGTGGTACCGTCACCAGCAACATCAGATGTCTGGGAAGCCACTTCCTTGACCATCTGGGCACCCATGTTTTCGAACTTGTCTTTCAGCTCGATTTCCTTGGCAACGGAAACACCGTCTTTAGTAACTGTAGGAGCACCGAAGGATTTGTCGAGAACGACATTACGGCCTTTGGGGCCGAGAGTGACTTTTACTGCATCAGCAAGCAGGTTGACACCTTTCAGCATCTGCTGGCGGGCGCTATCTCCAAATTTTACATCTTTAGCCATTGTTATAAGTCCTATCTTTAAATCTATTTATTAATGAATGGAAATTCGTTGATCAGCTTGCAGGGCTATTAGCTCTCAAGGACACCGAAGATCTCGCCTTCATTCAGGATCAGTAATTCATCATCACCAATCATGACCGTATTGCTGGCATATTTTCCGAAGATAACGGTGTCACCAACGCTAAGGTCGATGGGACGTACGTCACCATTGTCTAGCAGGCGACCCGGACCGACGGCCACAACTTCACCCTGGGAAGGTTTTTCAGTGGCAGAGCCTGGTAAAACGATGCCTCCTGCAGTAGTGGTTTCTTCTTCTTTTCGTTTCACGACGACTCGGTCTTGTAACGGACGAATGTTCATGCTTTTAGTCTCCAACACTCTTGAGTTATCAAAATGTAGTTAAATCATGCCAGACAGAAGTTTCTTCGTTCTGCCTGCGGGAATCCCAGGCTCCTACCACACGCTGCGATAGCGGCATATGTTCGATATGAGATCCCCAAAATTCCTTGCAAATCATGGGGTAAACCCTGTTTTTCGGGATGTAACCACGATTTGAACCTCCAAGATGGGGCTGTTTGATGTGATTTCAATGGGAAAAAGTAAAAAGATTGGAATTTTTTTGTGGATTCCAGGGATTTACCGCTTGTCCGGATCGTCCAAACGGGATTTTTCCGGAGTCTCCTCGGTATACTCCCCCTCATAGACCCCATCATCAGTGTTCTGTGTAGACGAATGACGTGTATAGCTGAAGTGACTGCCCCGTCCGGCGGTGAATACCGTGATTTTTCCAGACCGGATCAACCATCTAACCATCGTTCGGCGGGTAGGACCAATGAGACACAGAAATCCGACTGTATCGGTGATAAACCCCGGTGTCAGCAGAAAGGCTCCACCCACGGCCAGGAACAGGCCTTCCATGATCTCCTGGGCTGGCAATTCTCCACTGTCCAGGCGCTGCTGGGCCCGGGTTATTGTGGACAGCCCCTGCTGCTTAAGTACCTGGATTCCAATAACGGCGGTCAACATGACAAGGCCCACTGTCTGCAGACCACCAATGTGATCAGCCACTTCAAATAGCAACAGCATTTCACAGATGGGCACTGCAACAAAAATAAGAAATAATGGCATTGAATATCTCTTGGAAGTCCGGTCAACAGTATGCCGGATAAATGACTGAACTACCTATTTGGGGGCATCCCTGTATAGATCAAGCCTGAAAACAGTTTTGCCGCTGATCCGGAGAAAACCTTGTCCTCGACTGAACTGAAGGAATCTGTCTGGCAAATTGTAGCAGCCATACCCCGTGGCCAAGTAGCAACTTACGGTCAGGTGGCACGCCTGGCCGGATATCCGTCCCATGCCCGTTACGTCGGAACGATTCTGAAGAATCTGCCAAAAGACACTCTCCTACCCTGGTACCGTGTCGTCAATGGCAAGGGAAAACTGTCATTTCCGCGGCACAGTCATGCATGGAAGGCACAGAAAAAAAATCTGGAAGCAGAAGGACTGGTATTTGTCGGTGATGGATTTTCCCTGAAAACATACCAGTGGCAACATTGATTTCCATCACTATTCAGTGACTATTAAGCCATGTCTGGTTAGACACATTGTTACTTTATTATAGTCTTTGGAAAGCACGTTATCAGAACTGGGAAAACAACCATGAAAAATATTTTTCTCAATATCCTGTCATTCGCACTTACCACCGGCGCAGCAACTGGTTTTGCCGACCCGGCTGTCTTTTCCAGTGGAACGATGACTATTCCGGAAGGGGCCGTAATCAGTGACAGTGAAGCCGCCTATTACACCGATATCACCATGGCCTATGACGGGAATGGTGCACTGGTTATTACCGGGGCTGACGTGATGCCACTGGTCACTGTTGAAAGTATCGATATTCAGGTAATGGAATCTTTTCCTGTGCAGGTCAGTGCTTCCGTGAATGGCTACCTATCCGTGCCATGCGTGAACTTGCTCAGTCCTGCAGTCAACTTTTCCGATAACACATTCAGGGTCGTAATGGCTGAAAGCAAACTGGGCCCGGCTGAAACCTGTATCGCCGTTACAGAACCCTTTGCAGAAAGCCTCTCTCTTGATGTGCTAAATTTGCCAGCCGGGACCTACACGGTGGATGTAAACGGGGTAACTAGTGAATTTACGCTCGAGTCAGACAACAGCTTGCCGCTCTAGTCATCAGGTATTCTTCAGGGTGACAGACTAGGCCGATTTTTTCCTGAATAATCTCAGGCGTGTTCCCGCCTGGTCACCCAGCACCAGCATGCAGGGTGTCATGACCAGCGTCAGCACGGTAGCAAACGCCAGGCCAAAGGTAATAGCCGAAGCCAGCTGTGTCCACCACTGTGTCGATGGGCCACCAATCTGGATATGACGATTAATGAGATCGAAGTTCATGCCGAGAGTCATGGGTAACAGTCCAAGGATAGTGGTAAAGGTGGTGAGCAATACCGGGCGCAGACGCTGTGAACATGTCAGAATCGCCGCTTCAATGGCATCAGCCCCCTTCTTCTTGATCAGGTTATAGGTGTCTATCAATACAATATTGTTGTTCACTACGATACCCGCAAGTGCAATAACACCAATACCGGACATAACAATACTGAAAGGCTTGTCGGTTATGATGAGCCCGAGTAGAACCCCAATCGTAGAAAAGAAGACTGCGGACAGGATCAGCAGCGCCTGATAGAAGCTGTTGAACTGGGTCACCAGGATAATGGCCATCAGGAACATGGCAGCACCAAAAGCCTGGGACAAAAACGCCTCGGCCTCTTGCTGGTCTTCATTTTCTCCCTTGAAATTCACCCGTACGTCCGGATCCAGGTTACCCTGGTCCAGCCATTGTTCAAGCTCGGTCACCTTGTCATCTGCCAGTACATCCTCCGGCACATCCGCCGCAATATTGAGTACACGGGCACCATCGGTGCGCTGGATATTTCCGACCCGGGGTGATGCCTCCCGCTGCATGAAATTACTCACGGGTACATTACCCATCATCGAATTGACGGTCAGTCTGTCCAGCATGCCGATGTTACGCATACTTTCAGGAAATCTTACCCGGATATCGACTTCATCATCGGCATCATCAGGCCTGTAATCTCCCAGCATGATGCCGTTTGTAATCAGTTGCACAGCACTGCCGATAGTACTGATATCTGTACCGAATCTTGCCGCTTCCTGCCGATCCACTTCCATCTTCCAGTCAATGCCCGGTAGTGGCCTGGAATCAGTAATGTCAACAAACTCACCCAGTAACCCCATGCCCTTGCGAATCTGCTCCACCGCATCCGGCAAAAGATCCGTGTTGGTAGCGGTCAATTCCAGCTGTATCGGTTTACCTGAGGTAATGCCTGATTCCTGAACCTGTGGCTCAACAATAATTCCGGGAATATCGCGTGTACGATCACGCACTTCATCCATGATACGGGCCGCCGGTCGACGCAATTCCCAATCCACGAGACTCAGCTGGATGCGCCCGATAACATCTTCGTCGATATCATTTCCCAGGGATATGCCACTGCGGGTATAGATGGATTCAAATTCCTCCATATCCAGAATACGGGCTTCCACCTGGCGCACCAGTTCATCCCGCTCATAGACGGAAAGATCTCCCCGGGAGTGAATATTGAGAACGGCAAACTCCGGTTCAACATCGGTAAAGAATTCCACCCCCTTGCCCACTTTTCCATAGAGCATGAACGTGCCAATGAGGAATGCGAATGCCAGCCCCAGAACAAGCAAAGGATGATGCAGCGCCCTGCGCACAAAGACGATGTAAACGGCTGTAAATCCGCCTATTTCCTTCAGGTTCTCACGCCCTTCCTGGAGGACATCCACATCGTGGATGGTTGTCATCTCTTCCAGGTCAGGATTGGCATTCCTGTTCTTCAACAGGGTGCCGACTGTCGGAACGAACAACAGAGCCATGAACAGTGACGCGGTCAGTGTCACCAGCAAGGTAATGGGCAGGAATTTCATGAACTGACCGATCAGGCCTGGCCAGAACAGCAATGGCATGAACACGGCAAGAGTTGTCGCTGTGGAGGCTGTAATCGGCCATGCCATACGTTTGGCCGCTTCAGTGAATGCCAGTTTGGGACTGTAACCGTTTTTCATATTTCGTTCGGCCAGTTCCACCACCACGATGGCACCATCCACAAGCATTCCCACGGCCATGATCAGGGAGAACAACACGACGATATTCATGCTGTATCCCATAAGATAGATCACAAGGATGCCGGAAAGGAAGGCGCCGGGAATAGCGACCCCGACAAGTCCGGCGGATCGAATGCCAAGTGCGCCCAGAATCACTATCATGACCAGGATGACAGCAATGGCCACGTTGTTCACCAGGTCATTGAGCATGATCCTGACCTGTTTCGAGTTATCCGAGGTAAAGGTAACCTGCAGGTTCGGCGGCCACTCCTCAAGCCGGGTAGCCTCATTGACAGTCGCCTTGACCGTATCTACCACTTCCAGGATGTTGGCACCGGCTCGCTTGGTAATTTCCAGGGCAATGGATTTTTCACCATCGAGGCGGGCAAAACTGTTGGGGTCCTTGAATGTCCGCCGTACGGTTGCCACATCCTCAAAGGTGACTGTCTTTAGTCCGTCAGTTTTTACCGGCAGCGTCAGAAGATCCTGAAGATCCTCTATAACACCGGGGACTTTGACGGAAAAACGCCCCTCACCACTGTCCAGTGCACCAGCAGCAACCAGGCGATTGTTGCGACTGACGTAACTGATCAGGTCAGCATAGTTCAGGTTGTAACTTTCCAGCGCGACAGGATCAACAATGACTTCCAGCAGTTCTTCCCGATCACCCCCGATATCCGCCGACAGTACACCGGGGATCGCTTCAAGTTCATCGCGTAATCGCCTGCCTATAGAGACAAGAGTACGTTCCGGTACGTCGCCATGGAGCATGACCGTGATCACCGGTATAAGAGAGGTATTGATTTCCTGCACGAATGGTTCTTCGGAATCCGCCGGGATTTCGTTGCGGGCCAGGTCCACCTTTTCGCGAACATCGGTCAATGCCTGGTCGGCATCAAAACCTGCATCAAACTCAAGAATAATGACACCAGAGCCCTCTGAGCCTGTGGCGCGCATTTCCTTCAAGCCCTCAATGGAACGCAGTTCAGTTTCCATGGGACGCAGGAGCAACCTTTCCGCATCCTCCGGTGATATCCCCTCATGGATAATATTCACATAAATCTGGGGAATATCGATATCCGGTTCTGCTTCCTTTGGCACAGAAATATAACTGCTGATTCCAGCAAGAATAAGCAGTACCAGGACCATGATGACGGGCCTTGGCCGATTGATGCATGCACTGATCAATGCATTCATAAGCTGCTCGCACTCTCCAGTGTTGCGACACCGACAATCGGTTCAATTGTCTGTCCTACGGTGACAAAACCGTGTCCGATAGTAATCACGCGAACACTGTCAGGCAGCCCTGTCACCAGGATCCCGTCATCAGACGAACCCACAATATCAACGGGGTAGAAATCAACCCGATCTGCGCTGTTGACCGTTTTTACACCAACGGCGCCATCATCAGCCAGTGTCAGAAGGGAGGGAGATATATCGTGGGCATAGATATCAGGGCCAAGCAATTGCAACTCTGCTGTGAGTCCGGCACGAATACCATTTGGATTGGGGACTTCGAGCTCCACCCTGAATGTACGTGTATTGGAGTCAGCAACAGGTGCCAGGTAGCGAATAACACCGTTAAGCCGGGTACCGTCTACCAGCACGGCACTCCCCCTGCCACCCACATAGAGATCACTGATTTCCTTGCCATTGATTTCACCAGCGATGATCAGCGGATCAATATCAACAACATCAACAACCGCATCACCGGCACGGACAAAGTCGCCAATCTCGACATGACGATCCTGAACAATCCCCTTGAATGGCGCATCCAGAGTTACATTGTCGATTTCCAGTTCAATACGGGCCTTGCTGGCCCTGGCACTATCAAGACGGGAAGTGGCTTCAGCAATTTCCACTTCTGAGACAAATTCCTTGTTACGAAGATTTTTCCTTGCCTCCAGTTCAAGCTGGCGCTGGGCCACCAGCGAGTCGGCTTCTGCCAGGCGTTCCCGACGATCACGCATATCCAGTTCAAGTATTGTTGCACTTTCTGCTACCGGACTTCCGCGCTCAGCACCAATAGCTACTACCACCCCATCAGTCTCCGCCTTCAGGCTGACAATACGATTGGGCTCAGTGCGCGCACTGACAATATATTCCCGGGTGATATTACCGGCATTGATACTGGCAACACTGACGCGCATCAGTTCACCTTCGCCACGATTAATCTCAGCGTCACCCCCGAAATCGACCGGACTGCTGCCAAGACCACTAAGCATCCACAGTGTTACTACGGCGGCGACACCGATAGCCATGAGAATTGAATTACGCCTGCTGTTGTTCATTTCAAAACCAGATTAGGAAAATTGTACAAGGCCAGGACGACCCATCCTGAACAGGAAGCCCGGAATTATCACAGGAATTGCGGGCTATTGCGAGATAAATGACTGGCGGGTCACATAAAACACATATTTTACACTTTTCATGCAGTTCAGGATCAAGGTAGGACTGGCAAAGAGGTTTCAATCCCTGAAATTATTGAACTGCAGGGGCAATCCATAATTTTCATCCCTGATCACCGCCATTACTCCCTGAAGGTCATCCCTTTTCTTGCCGGTAACACGAAGTTTTTCACCCTGGATGGCCACCTGGACCTTCATCTTCTGATCCTTGACCTTTTTGACAATTTTTCGGGCTATTTCCGACTCTATCCCCTGCTGGATCGTGGCTTGCAACACAGCCCTTTGCCCTATAATTTCCACATCGGCTGATTTCAGGCTACTGATATCTATTCCGCGTTTCACCATCTTGGTTTGCAGAATGTCCAGCATCTGGTGGATCTGGAACTCTACCTCTGCAGTCAGAATGACCATATTGTCCTTCAGCTCGAAAGACGCATTAACTCCCTTGAAATCAAAACGATTCCCGATTTCACGTGCTGCCTGGTCGACGGCGTTGGTCATTTCATGCATATCGACTTCGGAAACAATGTCGAAGGAAGGCATACGGGAATCCTCGCAATAATTGGAATTCAGGTAAAAAATCAGGAAAAGGTATTTTACCGGAATATGGATAAAAGGATAAAAGGTAAACAGTTCAGGTAAGGGACCGATACAGGGATACAAGGAGGGCGGTTCAGGTAATGTTTGGAAATGCCCGGAGGCCGGAAGAGCACAGCCTCATTCGGCTATGTGACACTCAGATTTATTGACAACCCCGGATATAAAATCTTGACCGAACATCACAGGTGAACCATCCTGCCTTGTATCCCTGTATCCTTTTATCCTTTTATCCTTGTATCCTTGTATCTTTTTTTCCTTTATCCGTCTATACACGAAGTTCGCATTTACAACGCCAACAACCGTATATCGTTCAACAAACTGCCCAGGTAGGTACAGAACATACCGCCGTCAACGCCATTAACGGCGCGATGATCATATGACAGTGCAAACGGTAGCATCGTCCTGGGGACAAATTCATTGTTCATGTAAACCGGTTTGACACTGGCTTTGGATACACCCAGGATGGCCACTTCCGGTGCGTTGACGATGGGCGTAAAGCCGCTACCGCCAATATTGCCAAGGCTGGACACTGTAAAACAGGCCCCCTGCATATCGTCCTTGGTCAACTTGCGGTCCTTGGCCTTGGCACTAAGTTCAGCAATTTCGGCGGCAATTTCCCAGATCGATTTCTGGTCTGCATTTTTTACAACAGGCACCATCAGGCCAGCGGGCGTGGCCACGGCTACACCGATGTTTACATATTTCTTCTGGATCAGCTTGGTACCGGATGAATGCAGCGATACGTTGAACTGCGGGTATTCTTCAAGTGCCCTGGCACAGGCTTTGACGATAAAGGGTAGCGGTGTAAGCTTGATGCCCTTTTTCTCAGCCATGGCTTTCTGGGCCTGCCTGAATTCTTCCAGCTCAGTTATATCTGTTTCATCAAACTGGGTAACGTGGGGAACATTAAGCCAGTTACGACTCATATTCTGGGAAGTGACACGATGAAGCTTGGTCATCTCCACTTCCTCGATTTCACCAAACTGGCTGAAATCAATATCTTCAATACCGGGGATACCTGCACCACCGGAAGCGGCTGAACCAGGCTTTGCTCCGCCCTGCATGATTCCTTTGACATAGGCGTCCACATCTTCCTTGACGATGCGACCACGGGATCCACTTCCAGGGACCTGGCTCAGATCGACACCGAGTTCACGGGCCATCTTTCGTACTGCCGGTCCGGCATAGACTTCACCACCAGCACTGGCAACAGCACTGGAAGGCTCTGCAGCAGGAGCAGGCACCGACGCTGCTGGCTTGCTTTCAGACACAGGGGCCTGTGCAGGACTGCTTTCCTCCTTCTCGGGAGCATTGGCCGGGCCGGATACGGCAGGCGCGTCTCCAGCCGTTTCCAGTTCAAGGATCAGGGAGCCTTCATTGACCTTGTCGCCCACTTTCATTTTGATGGCACGCACTTTACCTGCTGCCGGGGAAGGGACATCCATGGCAGCCTTATCGGACTCCAGGGTAACCAGGCCGTCTTCCTCACTGATGTCATCCCCTTCTGCCACAAGGATTTCAATCACTTCGACATCGCTGTCACCACCCAGGTCAGGTACCTTCACGTCGATCACACTGGAGGTTGCTGCCGCAGCGGGCGCAGGCTCTTCAGCCTGACTTTCTGTTGACTCTTGTTTCGCAGGGGGTTCAGACGTCTCCTTATCAGTTTCTTTTGCAGCAGCCTCTTCTGCAGCCGGCTCCTGGGAATCCGCTTCAGCATCAGCACCGGATTCCATACTGACAATATCAACACCCTGGGAGACCTGATCGCCTACCTTGACCAGTATTTCCTTGATCACCCCGGCACGGGGAGATGGAATTTCCATGGCAGCCTTGTCACTTTCCAGAACAATTAGAGAATCGTTTTCGCTGACCTCGTCACCGGGAGCAACAAGAATTTCGATAACCTCGACTTCCTGTTCATCGCCAATATCCGGTACCTGAATTTTTTCAACTGACACTTCATTTACTCCTGGTAATCTTTGTCGCTACATGTAGCTTCTTTCTTACGGCCTGTCTCTGCCTAACCGGACTGGATATAAGGACAAGAGATTAAATCTTTCGATTTAACCGGACGTAACATCGCTGATCCTTGATCCTTTACCTTCCATCTTTGTTTTTCAGTCCCGTTAATTGCTCAAGCCAATAAAGGGTTCAGCTTTTCCGGATCCAGCTTGAATTTCTTGATGGCTTCACTGACGACCTTTTTCTCAATGGCGCCAGTACCGGCCAGTTCACCCAACGCAGCAACCACGATAAAGCTTGCATTGACCTCAAAGAAATGACGCAGTTTCTGACGGCTGTCACTACGACCAAACCCGTCCGTACCGAGCACTTTATAGGGTGCCGGTACAAAGGCACGAATCTGGTCGGAATACATTTTCATATAATCTGTTGCCGCAATCACGGGCCCCTCTTTTTCAGAGAGACATTGCTCCACGTAGGATACCCTGGGTTCTTCCTCGGGGTGCAGCATGTTCCAGCGATCCACGTCCAGACCATCTCTAGCCAGCTCGTTTATGCTCGTGGCACTCCAGACGTCCACCGCAACTTTATAATCCTTGCGCAGAATGGAGGCGGCTACCTGGACTTCCCTGAGGATTGTCCCGCTGCCCAGCAGGCGTACCCGATTTGGTTTCTTACCTTTACCTGCAGAAACCTTGTAATCCTTGCTGTCACCATCCTCGAGCAGGTACATGCCCTTGAGTATGCCTTCCTCGGCACCTTCTGGCATCTCCGGATGGGTGTAGTTTTCGTTCATGGTGGTGATGTAGTACCACACGGATTCATCTTCATGGTACATGCGACGAATACCATCCTGGATAATCACCGCCAACTCGTAAGAGTATGTGGGATCATAGGACACGCAGTTGGGGATCGTGTTTGCCGCCAGGTGGCTGTGGCCATCCTGGTGCTGCAGCCCCTCACCATTAAGTGTCGTCCTGCCTGCCGTCGCTCCGATCAGGAAACCCCTGGCCTGCAGGTCGCCTGCGGCCCAGCAAAGATCACCCACACGCTGGAATCCGAACATGGAGTAATAGATATAAAAAGGAATCAGCGGATAGTTATGAACACTGTAGGATGTGGCAGCTGACAGCCATGAACTCATGGAGCCGGCCTCATTGATGCCTTCCTCGAGCAGCTGGCCCTTGACATCTTCACGATAAAACATGACCTGGCCGGCATCTACCGGATCATACAACTGGCCCTTGGCCGAGTAGATCCCGATCTGCCGAAACAGCCCTTCCATCCCAAAAGTACGGGCCTCGTCGGGCACGATGGGAACGATGCGCTCGCCAATTTCCTTGTCTTTTACCAGAGAAGTCAGCATGCGCACGAAAGCCATGGTGGTGGATACTTCCCTGTCACCGGTTCCTTTGAGCTGGGTTTCAAATGCACTGAGTGCCGGGACATTGAGCTTTTCACTTTCAGTGCGACGGGCCGGAAGGGTACCTCCCAGATTCCCTCGCATACGCTTGAGATACTCCAGTTCAGGAGAACCTTCCGCCGGGCGGTAGTACGGGATGTCTTCAAGCTTGTCATCATCAATTGGAATGCCAAAGCGGTCCCGGAAGATCTTGAGCTCTTCCAGATTCAGTTTCTTGGTCGAGTGGGTAGCGTTAGCCCCCTGGGCTGAACCAAAGGCATATCCCTTGATTGTCTTCGCCAGGATAACCGTTGGTCTGTCAGTACAGTCAACAGCCTGCTTGTAAGCCGCATAGACCTTGAACGGGTCATGACCACCCCTGTTTAGATACTCGATTTCACTGTCAGACAGATGTTCAACCATCTTCAACAGTTCAGGGCTCTTGCCAAAGAAATGCTCACGAATATAGGCACCGTCCTTGACACTGAAGTTCTGGAATTCACCATCGAGGACTTCATTCATTCTCGCCTGAAGGATGCCGTCATGATCCTTGGCCAGCAGGCTGTCCCAATGACGCCCCCAGACCACCTTGATAACATTCCAGCCGGCACCACGGAAAATGCCTTCAAGCTCCTGGATAATCTTGCCATTACCCCTGACCGGACCATCAAGGCGCTGCAGGTTACAGTTAATCACAAAATTGAGATTACCCAGGCCTTCACGGGCGGCCAATGCGATGGCCCCTAGGGTTTCCGGCTCATCACATTCGCCATCACCCAGAAACGCCCAAATCTGCCTGTCACCCTGTTCCACAAGTCCACGATTGTCCAGATACTTCATGACGTGGGCATGGTAGATAGCCTGCAGGGGGCCAAGCCCCATGGAGACAGTCGGGAACTGCCAGTAATCAGGCATCAAGCGGGGATGGGGATAGGAAGAAAGCCCATTACCATCAACTTCCTGGCGGAAATTATCCAGTTGCTCTTCTGTCAGGCGCCCTTCAATGAACGACCGGGAATAAATACCGGGTGAGGCATGTCCCTGGAACAGCACTATGTCGGCTTTCTGGTTCTCGGTTTCACCACGGAAGAAATAATTGAAACCAACATCGTACAGGGTGGCCGCCGAGGAAAAGGTTGAAATATGCCCCCCAAGATCATATCCGAGCTTGTTCGCCCGCATAACCATTGCCAGGGCATTCCAGCGAATAAGGCCGCGAACACTGCGTTCCATGTACACGTCGCCGGGCATTTTGGCTTCTTCTTCAATCGGAATGGTGTTGCGGTAAGGAGTGGTGAGGGAGTCAACGGGAAGTTGCTGACCTGATTCAGTAGTCTTGCCAATCAGGCTTTTCAGCAGAAACTGGGCGCGGTCCATGCCCTGATGCTTGATAACGGATGAAATGGAGTCCCGCCATTCCTGGGTTTCAATAGGATCTATATCGGTAAACTTATCGGCCATAATGCAACTCTTCCTACTACTGCCGGTTACTGCCAGAAGATCATTCCATGATCGCGCAATAACGCTTTACAGTTTCTCTGATGGGGCAATACTGTTGATGCAGGCTGCCATTAATTCTCTTGTCATCCGTACCGGCTTTTTGCCGGATAGGGTTATGCCCATGGAAGGGCCAGTCACGCAGTCATCAATGTCATTTCAGGGGTTACCCGATGGATCTCAGCGGGTCTGACTGCCTGAATATGCTGTAGTAAATTTACAGTGGAGCAAAATTTTACTCGAAAAATCAGCGTTTTACCAATAACAGCATAATTTTTTGTAGTAATACTACAAAATTACACACATGCTCGGCACAGTGAGAAAAAAACTACGACAATACAAAAAGATAGGGATGTAGTGAGCAATCATCCCGCGATCATTTTTCGGTATTTTGACCAGTCAAAACAGGGGCCTGGATCTGTTTTGCGTCCAGGGGCAATATCCGAATGACCTGTAATTCGCTCAGGTGTTATCCCCGGATACCTTGCCAACAACGCGCAAGTCACCTCTGCCAATACTGCATACTGCTGATCAGTAAACGCTTTATGATCGGTTCCCTCAAGTTCAATCCCAATGGAAAAATCATTGCACTGCAGCCTGCCGTTAAATTGCGACTGTCCTGCATGGTGAGCCTTTCTATTGAAAGGAACGTATTGTGTAATGTTGCCTGCCCTGTCGATCAACAAATGCGATGAGACCTGCAAACTACTGATCTCCTGAAAAAAAGGGTGAACCGTACAGTCAAGGCGATTACAAAAAAGATCATCTATATAAGGTCCACCAAACTCACCGGGTGGTAGGCTGATGTTGTGAATAACCAGTAATGAAATATCATTTTCATCAGGACGGTCACCGCAATTGGGAGACGCTACCTGTCGTGCCTGCTGGAGTATGTGGTTCGTAATCTGCATACGCTCATATTACCCGAACCATCATCCGTTTATAATCAACCCGTTACCGATAAAGTTGACATGAAGCCCAAAGACCCTCACCAGGAAAGCAAACACATAGGACAGGGAATGATAGCTGCCGGCTTCATCCTTGGGCTTTTTGTGCTGACCACTTTTTTTGATGGGGTCCTGGACAATGCCTACAACCCCAACAGATCACCGGAATCCTCCATCAATGCATTCGGAGATACTGAAGTCATTCTGCAAAGTAACCGTCAGGGACAGTATGTCATGACCGGATCAGTAAACGATGTCCAGGCCGATTTTATTCTCGATACCGGTGCCACTGATGTGGTTATTCCGGCCGGTCTTGCCCAGACAAGTGGCCTTGAATACGGCTATCAAAGCCAGGCCATGACAGCCAATGGCATTGTGAATATTTACAGCACGATTATAGACAAGCTGTCCCTGGGTGAAATTACGCTCCACAACGTTCGCGCCAGCATCAACCCTGCCATGGATGAACGCATGGTACTGCTTGGCATGAGCGCCTTGCAGCAGGTTGAATTTACACAGCAGGGTAGCACCCTTACGCTCAGGCATAATCCTGATTAATAGCCTATAATCCACCCTTTTTCAGGCTTCTCCAGGATACAGGCCCATGAACAACCCCTTGCACTCTCCCCTGCTGGACAATGTTGCCGATACCGTGCGCTATGCATTGGCAGAGGACATCGGTACAGGCGATATCACCGCTGAACTGATACCACCCGACCGTATGGCAGAGGCCAGAATTATCTGCCGTCAGCATGCTACCCTGTGCGGCGAACCCTGGGTCAATGAAGTGTTTAAGCAGGTGGATCCTGATATCACGGTTGAGTGGGTGCTGCATGATGGAGAATCGCTCAGTCCGAATGATGTGGTCTGTATCATCAGAGGTAAGGCACGCTCCCTGTTAACAGCGGAGAGATCAGCACTCAATTTCATGCAAACCCTGTCTGCCGTTGCCTCCCGAGCAAAAACTATCTCAGGCCAGGTGAAACATACCAACGTCAAGATTCTCGATACCCGTAAAACCATCCCTGGACTCAGGCTGGCACAGAAATATGCCGTACAGATCGGAGGTTGCTATAACCACCGAATAGGACTTTATGATGCCTATCTCATTAAAGAGAATCACATCACGGCGTCGGGTGGTATTACCGCAGCTATCAGGAAAGCCCGTGAATTGCATCCCGGGAAGCATGTTGAAGTTGAAGTGGAAACTCATGAGCAACTGAAGGAAGCCCTGGCGGCCAATGCCGACATTGTCCTGCTGGATAATCATACCCTGGAGATGCTTCGCGAAGCTGTTCGGATCAATAATGGACAGGCGAAACTGGAAGCATCAGGCGGGTATGACATTGAGTCTGCTGTCGCTGTGGCAGAAACCGGCGTTGATTATATAAGTGTAGGTTCACTGACCAAGCATATTTCAGCAACCGACTTTACCATGTTGTTTGATTAACGCTCATCTTGCAGGCCAGGTATTGTCTACGCAAATAAAACCGGGAAGATATCATCTTCCCGGTCTACAATTTTTACAGTAATCCTGGCCCCATCAAGTCATGATAGCTGGCGTATAGCTACGTACCCCATTAGGGCAGAAATGCCGGATTAGGCACAATCGCCACAGCTTATAATTTTCTTATCCGCACATTCCTGAACTTGATGGTGCCTGCTCCGTACTGAAGGGATATCGGCCCGCTGGAGAAATTATCATCAGTCCCGTCAATCGTTGTCACTCCATTGAGCTTCACCGTGACACGGTCACCATCCATGGTAATGTCATAGGTGTTCCACTGATCCCAGGTATCAATCACAGCTTCGGGAGGGAGAAAATTAGGAATACCGCCGGTACGGCCACTTTGATCCGGACGGTCATCATAAATATTGGCCTCGTACGCTGAAGAATCCGAGATTGCATCAGGATCCTGGATACGCATAAATATCCCGCTGTTGGCGCCTTCATGGTTCCAAAATTCGGCCTGTATCTGGAAGTCGGAGTAACTTTCATCTGTCACCAGATGACTGATGCCGGACGCTTCATCGGCAACCAGTTCATTCCCTTCCCAACGCCAATTGGCATCCCCGGACATATGCCAGCCGGAAAAACTTTCGTCCAACTCCATCCAGCCAGATGAACCTGCCATAGTACAACCACTGACAACCGCTGCCAGCGCAAGACTTCCTGAAATTTTTATAATGGCCTTCATAATATCTCCGGTAATCAACTTGTTTAATTTTTTGAATTTTTGGCACAGCCGTTCAATCATGTCAAGACAGCTGCCTTCCTTTCAGCGGACTGTGTCCGTGCCTTCTGATACTTCCTTTATTAGAGCACTTAACTGTCCACTATTCTGTTCTACGAAACTGGCAGCCACATGCTGAAAATCGCGATAAACAATCTCCTCATCAATCATGGATGCACAAACCCCCTTCGGACAAATCAGAGGATTCAGGTCCAGCACATTAACATTGGAGTGGGCATTTGCAACTTCCGACAATGCAAGCAATACATGTTTGTCCTGATCTTCAGCAGGTGACCATGCACAGTGGTTAATCCCGGACAGCATATCAGGCTGCCATTCCTGCCGCGCCAGGCAAAGCGGACCATCAAAAGGCAAACGATAAGTACCCGGTATAACAAAAACTTGATTCGCTGCGTCTGACAATATATCCACTACGCGCCTGGAACCCTCAAGCCATTGTCCGGGTGAGTAAGCGTAATCTGAGGCACTGCCTGTAAAAATCACCTTTGGCTGCAGGCTCATCATTTGATCCAGTGCTGTCCGTCGCCAGATACTGCAGACCGTATATTCCTGCCCGATATGGTCATAATAAATCGGCTCATCCACCATTGGGCAACCGGACTTGGTCAGCACAAGCACCTGCCAACCATCTGCCAGTAATGGTTTTGCAAGCCCGGGAAACCACTGCATGACAATACTGTCCCCAATAAATAACGCTCTTTTCGCGGGGTTATCAGCATTAAAACTGCAAATCTTTACTTCGGCACTGTTAATCCAGTCATCACATCCCATGGAATAGATTGTCGGCAGATCCTTTCTAACAAGCTGATACCTCAATTGATCCCCGGAGTTTGCCCACACCTTGGCTTTCTGCTCCCATACACTGGCCCCGAAATAGCCGGCGATCATCAGCCCAATTGAGAATGAAACTGTCAGGGCCGGACGCCTGGCAAACAATGGTCGATTACGCAAGGGCAGTTCGATCGAGAACAGAGTTAGTACTGCCAGGCCGAATGAAACAAGTACCATCAATACTTTCCCCGCCACCCCCGCTAGCGGAAAAAGAATATTACCCAGCAGCAAAACAGGCCAATGCCATAAATACCAGGAATAGGAAACCTTACCAATGAACTGCATTGGCTTGTTAGCCAGCATCTGTTGCAAAGATGAAGGCTGGTGAATTCCGGACAAGATGACCAGTGCGCCTCCCAGTGAAGGGAAAATAGCCCAGAAAGATGGATAGACCATATCCTCACTGAACAACATGGCACTGCCAAGTATTATCAGCAAGCCTGCCCAACCAGCCCACTGCATCCTGGCCAGAGATGCTGTTTTGTCCTGGCGCCCCTTACCGGAACGATTCCCCACAACAAACAACAAACCGCCCATTGCAAACTGCCAGCCCCTGGAGGGCATCATGAAAAATCCCCACAGGGGTTGCGTATAGGAAAGATAAAGACAAAGTAGCAAGGAGCAGACAAACACCAGTCCAAGATAGGCTACCAGTACTTTTTCTGCTCCTCGGTCGATATTCTTTCTAGCGATACTGAACAGCCCCAGAATAAAGATTGGCCAGACCAGGTAAAACTGCTCTTCTACAGACAGTGACCAGGTATGCAGAAAAAGAAAACTTTCTGCCTGGGGAGAAAAGTAGTCCAGTTCCATGAGACTAAAAAATAAGTTCGATACCCAGAAGTACACCGATGATGAAGACAGGGCCTGATTGACCTGCTCATAAGGCGCCAGCATGACAGCAGAAAAAAGTGAACTGAAGACCATCATCGTGAGCAGTCCCGGAAGCAATCGCTTGAGTCTGCGGAAATAAAAATCCAGAAAATCAATTCTTGATGTTGCTGAAAGCTCTTTCACCAGCAAACCCGTAATCAGGTAACCTGATAAGACAAAAAAAACATCTACCCCAATAAAACCGCCATTAAGCCATGGCACACCCGCATGACAGGCCACCACGACAAGAATAGCTACTGCTCTCAAGCCCTCGATATCCGGCCGGAATGCCAGATGTTTCGTTTCGCCAAAATAGTTTTGATTCTTATGTACTGTCATGAACAGGTATATGTTCTGTTTATACTTTTAATTAAATGAATTTTAGCGAATAAAATAACCAGCCTGATCGTTCCGATTTAATTTTCTGATTTTATAGGAATACATTTACAGGGTTGTGATGCACTCATCAAAGCACTCTTCTTGCCCCATTCTGGATGAGCAGTCATTATGACATGCTGTTTCAACCAATGGTGGAAATATGGCAGATATGAAAATTGAATGTCGGTATTATAGTTTCAACTCATATTGATGAAACGATCCATGACAAAACATCTTGTCCTCATCACAACCTCTTACCCCAAAGACAATGACGGAAGTGAGGCTGCTGGTGCCTTTGTAAGGGATTTTGCCCTGGAGCTTTCCAACAAATCCCGGGTTTCTGTACTTGCCCCAGGAACAAGGAATGCCACGTTACAACAGGGCTCACTTGAAGTAATACGATATCATGCTCCCGACAAACCCCTGTCTTTGTTAAAGCCCTGGAATCCTTTGCATTGGTTACCCATTATACAAACCCTGATGTCCGGATATTCAGCCTTGAAATGTCTACTTAACAACAATCAACAAGTTGATCATATTCTTGCATTCTGGGTTCTGCCTTCCGGGGCATGGGCCCGGAAAGCCGGGAAAGAGTTTGGTATCCCCTACTCCACATGGGCCCTAGGCAGTGATATCTGGTCACTGGGAAAAATTCCTATTATCCACACCTGGCTTAAAAATGTTTTACAGAACAGTCACCAAAATTTTGCTGATGGCTATCAGCTTCGGGATGATGTGCAACGCCTTTCTGGCAAACCCTGTCATTTTCTGCCAAGCACCCGTGACTTCTGTCTGGAACCACCCCAAGCCGCCTCCAGCAATGCCAAAAAAAACCTCGCGTTTCTGGGCCGCTGGCACCACAACAAAGGGACAGATATCCTGATAGAAGCCTTGTCTCTTCTTAATGAAAGTGCCTGGCAAAAAATCCACATGGTGAAAATTTTTGGGGGTGGACCTCTGGAAAATCTGGTATCTGAAGGTGTCCATATCCTGAAAAATGCTGGCAGGCCAGTTGAAGTGGGAGGCTATCTTAACAGGGAACAAGCCCAGTCACTGTTTTCCTGGTGTGATTACGTGCTGATCCCATCCAGGATAGAGAGCATTCCAGTGGTTTTTTCTGACGCAATGAAAGCTGGAAAACCTGTTATTACCACGCCCGTTGGAGATCTCGAACGGCTCGTAAACCATTATAACTGCGGTGTGCTTGCTTCCCACCCCTCTCCACGGGATTTCGCTGAAGCAATCAATAAGGCACTCGACGCCAATCCAGAGATCCATGCAAACGGTATCAGAAAGGCGGCGGCCGATTTCTCACTACCGGCAATTACCGATACACTGATGACACTGATTGATTAAGCAGCCGGCTTTTCAAGGCATATGCCAATATGCAATCGCGGAAATCCTGTAAACGGGAATTTGGTATAGGAAGTTGCCGATATCGCGGTCTCGGGAACAACACGTTTTACCAGCCTCCTTAATTCTTGATTGCTGAAATAACCCACTTTTCCACCGGTTGGCGTAAACTTTTTCAATTTAAGCAAGCGCCTGATGGAAACAAGTATATTCATGTAGGGTTCAATAATGACAATCCTGCCTCCCGGCTCCAGTGCCTTCCAGATTGTCGAAAGCACTTGATATTGATGATCGGCATCCAGGTACATCAACAATGTGACGATAGAGACAAACGAGTAGGATTTCTGTGGAATGAAATCAACAGCACTCCCATGAAAACAGGGGCCTACGTTTTTCTCAAATTCCCTGGCAAATTCCTCACAAAATTCGACGCCTTCTATAGTTATTTCGGGAAACTTGTTCTTGAAGGGCAAAGCCAGTCTGCCGTAGCCGCAGCCAACATCCAGCATGTTGCGGGTGCCTTCGGGCATGCAAGCCATCAGAAAATCAAGGTGGGACTGATGGACACTGTTATTGAAGGCATCGGGGAAATTCTTGAAAAGCACAGCACGTTCTGTATTACCCAGATGCTGTTGACGTTCTTCCCATTGATTCCGGATATTACTCATTCATTGTGCCATTCATGTTGTCAGAATCCGGCGTGTAGTATCGATAATCCTGATAATTTCAGACTCCCCGAGTGACGGACTGAAAGGCAGGCTTACTGTTGATTGACCGATGGTTTGTGCTACAGGAAAATCATTTTCGTTCCAGCCAAAAGCATTTTTATAAAACTCATGGGTCGGAATACTCAAATAATGTACACCTGTCCCTATTCCCTCATTATGCGCTTTCACCATGAATTCATCCCGACTCACTGCTGCCGAGTCATGCAGTAATATCGGAAATAAATGGTAAGCGGATCTGCCCATGTCATCTTCAGCAACGGGCAACTGCACGGGTAGGTCAGCAAAAGCCTGGTGATAGCGGGCAAAAAGGGCACGGCGCTTTTCCCAATTTGCCTCAATTCGTTCAAGCTGATGAATGCCAATTGCGGCTTGCAGATCCATCATGTTGTATTTGAACCCTGCCTGCGTTACCTGGTAATGCTTATAACCATCATCACTGAATCGGGCCCATGCATCGGTACTCATCCCATGTAACGCCAGGGTTTTTATCCTGTTGATGGCTTCCGGTGATTTGGCAATCACCATCCCCCCTTCCCCGGTAGTGATATTTTTTGTGGCATAAAAACTGAAGCACCCATAATCACCAAAAGTGCCTAGTGGCTGCCCCCTGAAATCACTTTCAAGGGCATGAGCACAATCTTCGATGACCTTGAGATCATGCCTGGAAGCAATTTTCATTATCGCCTCCATATCACAAGGATTACCGGAATAATGAACTGGAACAATAGCGCGCGTGCTTTCAGTAATCCGGTCCTCGATTGCAGCTGGATCAATATTGAATGTGTCAGGCAGTACATCCACCAATACGGGAGTAGCGCCAGCATGAATGATAGCGTTTACCGTGGCACAAAACGTCATGGCCGTGGTGATAACTTCATCACCGGGCCTGATACCTGCAGCAAGCAGGCTCAGGTGTAAAGCAGCTGTACAGGAATTAACGGCAGCGACTTGTGAAAAATCCACTTTTTTATAATCGGCAAACTGCTGCTCAAAACGCTTTACCTTAGGTCCGGTCCCCAGCCAGTTTTTCCGAAGAGAGTCCACCACCTCGTCTATTTCAGCATCAAGAATCTCTGGTTTACCAAATACAATATAGTCCTTATCCATCATAACTCCGAATCAAGGTAACCCCCTTAAGAAGCCAGTAAACCGGCGTTCCAGCATAAGCAAGCATGAGTGGTTTGTCCTGTATTTGTATCACAATTGCCTCGATTGATTTGCTGGCACCTGATCACTGTTTTTTAGTAGCGCAATGCCTGACGGGACACCAAGTATGATGCTGGTCAATATCATACCCAGTCGATTACTGAATGCGATAATCAATCCCAGCTCGATATCTACACCATATATGCCCAGCAATGCGACCAAACTGGCATCATAGGCACCCAGCCCCATGGGCAACGTAGAAAGAATACCCGCAAATACGGCAATGATGCTGATGACAAAAATAGCCATCAAGGGAATATCCACTTCAAGAACCCTGGCCAGCATAAAGTGCCTCACCCCATAAAAAAGCACGTCAATAACCAGCGTTGCAATGACAATAATGGCCAGCCTCGCTGGAATCGAAAAGAGCAGGTTCCTGATCTGGGTTCGCTTCTTCCACCACAACCAGGAGAGTGCGATACATCCTGCGACAAAAAGCGATATGATCAATTCAATATCCAGTACCTGGGTAAAATAGGCCAGCACGTCAGGTAAAAAAAGAATCAATACGACAGATACCAGAGTCCAGCTAAGCAAGTTGAATACCCCATCAACAGCCATCAGCTTGACCACTTTCGCAGCTTCCAGCTTCAGGTAAGTGGTTAGCAGGTACAGCCGTAAAGGAAGCCCGAGTTTGAAGGGAAGCGAATAACTCAAAAGTGCGGTAATACTGAAACAGGCAAACACATGTCTGAACAGGACAGGTTCACCGCTGTTCCTGTATGCATTGATCGATGAATACACTGTCCAACGGACTGGCTCTGCAAAAAAGTGCAGTGCAAAGAGAACAAACAAAGGAATCCAGATTGCGGGTGACATGAAGTTACCAAGACTGGCAATACTGTCCTTATCCGCTACATCAAAAAGAATAGAGATTGCTGACGCCAGAGTCGCGACGGTACATATAAGTCCTATGATGCGTGATTTTGAGAAAAGCATGAGGAGAAGGTGTTCAGCAAGCCGTCAATGCCAGCGCAGACTCTACCTGCAAATGTGATCTGCTTGGTCCCAGCATAGACCAAATATGCAGTATACTGGGCTTTTCTGGAGAATTCATGCATGTCCGATGACGAAAAGTTCCAGGCGTTTTATGCCCAGGAAGCTGCAGTTTACGAACAGACACGATATGAAACCCGTTATGGTCGATTATTCAGAAAACTGCATCACCATATCCTGGATAATGTACTTTCTGATATTGGCAGGGATGTACGCTGTCTGGAAGTTGCCTGTGGTACCGGACATACCACCCAGGTACTCGTAAAGCATTTTAATAAACTGACTGCCTGCGACCTGACACCGGAAATGATGTCAAAAAACAAATTTGGCAGTGACCCTGAACAGGTAACCTGTTTGCAAGCCAATGCGTTTTCTTTACCCTTCCCGGATAACAGTTTTGACGTACTTGTTTCGACCCGTTTTCTGCATCTGTTCGAGTGGCATGACCAGCAACGCCTGTTTCAGGAATTCAATCGCGTGCTGGCTCCCGGTGGACAATTGATCGTGGATTTCGACAACATGATTGCCCGCTGGTTTTATGTGATTCCCCATGTACTTTATAACCTGATTCGATATAAACGGCTGGCGCCTTTCTCCATCTACAATCTTCCAGGTAAGACTTGCCGTTCCATAGAGCATGCGGGTTTTTCCCATGCTAGAGCGCAAGGTATTGCAGGCTGGCATCTGGTTCTGGCAGCCAGGCTATCAGAGACATTCGCCTTTAGGGCAGGGCTCTGGCATCGTAAAGCACCCTTAAAATTTCTTGCAGAACAATACCTGATTACAGCGACCAAGCCTGCCCCCTGATGAAGGTATTGATTGTTGCGCCCAAAATCTGCACGCCCTGGACAGAAGGTCGAAAAAAATTCGTCTGCGACCTGGTTGATCAGGCCAGTAATCGATGGGATCTTCATGGCCTGACCACACTAGATCCGGATGAAAAAACAAACCTGCCAACATCATTTGATACTTATGAAGTGAGCAGCCCCAGGGATCATCTGCTAATACCTGTGGGCTCATTATCGAAAAAACTGACAGACATTAATCCCGACCTTGTCTGCTACTTTCCTTTTGGCGCTTTTCATGGCATCAGGGGTATTGCCAATCTATGGTCTATCTGGCGGTTTTCCAGAATCTGCAGGAAACATGGCATACCCGCCATCACACTGATGTACTCCCTGACAATGGAAGCCAATTCCCTTTTTCACCGACTCTTTTTAAAGAACGTCTATTTCAATCAACATACCGGTAAAACCAGGGGTATACGCTTTGGCGTAAAATTTCCGCAACAGGAAACCATCCTTGGCACTGAAAATAGCGGGAAAAACCTCCTTTTTATGGCTGGAACCTCAGCCTTCAATGCAGAACGACTGGAGTACGTACTTGATGTCCGTGGACTGAGGATTCTGTTTCAGGCAGGCAAGGCACTCTCGACAATGGGGTACCGCCTCATCGTTGCTGTACCGTTTTTATCCAATCCCGATACGGCAAAGTTTCTACGTAACCTACCTGACAATACCTGGCCGGATGACAGCCTGGAGCTAAAAGGCGAAGTGTCCATCCCTTCCATTTATGAGTATTGCCAGGCTTTTGTATTTCCCTATGGACAGGAAGAAAAACAATTTGTCCCGACCTCTGTGGTTGAAGCCATGCATTACCGTATACCGGTAATCCTGCCAAACCTTGATTTTCTTTCCCCTTTTTACAAGTCCAGACCACTGGCCCTGATGTATGACAATGGCAGCCTGGATTCACTGATCCAGTGTATCAACAGGCTCGATCAGACACCGGAGATTGTCAATGAAATTACCAGGCAGGCAGCTGGTTTCGTCGATACGGAATACGATATCGCACAAACCGTCATTGATATAGAGAAAGAATGGTCACTACTCAAGTCGGCCGACTAGCCATTGTCCTTATACATCAACGAAGTAATTTGCTCGGAAACCAGACCAATTAAAAATACAATAATGGCTGAAATGAATAGCACAGCACTCATGTTTGAGAAGGCATGACGCGTAATAAAGGTATACACATAATAACCAAGACCTGTAGCAAAAAATGCCATGGCAGTCGGTATAAAAATCTTCAGGGGTGAATACAGTGTACCAATCTTGAATATGATGATCAGGAATCGGGCCCCATCCTTTAACAGGTTGATGTGGCTTTTTCCTCCCCTGGCTCTTGCTGTAATGGGGATATAGGAGACACTGTAACCCGCACGAAAAAACGCCATCGTAATGGTTGTGGGATAGGAAAAACCATTGGGCAACAGGTAGAGAAATTCCCGAAACTTTGTTCGCTTAACGGCCCTGAATCCCGATGTCAGGTCTGGAATGTGATGGCCGGAAATCCACGTAGCCAGCTTGTTATAGACCTGATTAGCCAGTGATCGCCCGATACTTGCCTGCGACTCGCTATCCCTAGCCCCCACACACATATCAGCACCAGTCTCTATTTCGACAAGCAACCTCTCGATATCTGCCGGTTGATGCTGACCATCACCGTCCATAAACACTATTACATCCCTGGTTGCCGTCCTGGCACCGGTTTTAATGCTGGCACCATTACCCTTGCTGTAAAGATGTGTGACAACGTTAACATTGTTGGCCTGGCAGATTTCTACGGTGGAATCAGTGGACCCGTCATTAACGACGATAATTTCTGCATCTGAATAGAGTGAAACCAGTTCCGGCAGCAAGCCTTCCAGATTTGATGCCTCATTCTTGGCAGGTATGACGATAGAGATGTCTGCTTTATTCAATTGAAGGCCCTCCAGTCCTGGCCTGCTCCAGCTGTTCTCTCAGAGGAATCAACAGGGCTGTTTCCACACCACCCGATTCCTCGTTAATTCCTTCCATGTAACCAATAATCTGTTCTGCTTCGTCAAGACGATCAACACTAAGTAGGATTTCGGCCATATTCGCCAGAATCCTGACCATACCCGTATGATTATAGGCAGACAACAATAATCCCATCCCTTTCCGGGCATCACCCTGGATGAGGTATATCTGGCCTTCTATTTTTTCCAGAAAACCAATGTAGTTTTCATGGGTCTGATTATCCGGCTGTGCTTTTGCAATTTCCACCAGGCGCAGTATCGTTTGTCCATCAAGTTCCGGGCAATCTCCATTCCCCAGGACAACGGCCATATTATCCAAGGCTGTTAGTGAATAGGTAGTCACCGGATACTGCCTGGCCTTCTCCTCTGCATCTTCAAACCAGGGCGATAAATCATTACCGCTACCACACAGAAAAACAGCCTGATGAATAACAGGGCCAAAATCATTACGGCGTAACTGTTTTACAACCTCCAGGTGGGCGATCGCTGCTTCCAGGTTGCCTGCCCTGTATTGCAGGGTAGCCATCTCGGTCTGGGCCCTGTATGAGTCCGGGTGTTCAGCAATAGCTACCTGGAAAATACTTTCCCTGGCTGTCCACTCCTGTACGCGGACAAAGCAAAGAAAAACAATCATAACCAGGAAGATGACATTGTAGTACATGACCTTGGGATAACCCGGTACGTTTGCCGCATAGTAAACTACAGCCAGCAAAGGCCCCATGGCAGCCAGATAGTTCCTGTGCTCGAACATGATTTCCAGGCTTAGAAATGTGGATTCCAGAAGATGGGAAACAATAAACCACGCTATGGCAAATGCTGCCACAGGGGCTTTTTTGCGCCAGAAAAAAACAGCGGAGATAGCAGCTATCAAGAGCAAAAATAAAATACCGGTAGACCAGTCCAGCTGTCGCGTTACCGGAAAATAATCATGAAACAGGGTCATGTCAGAGAGCCTTGGCAGCAAAATCATTTTCAGGTAGGCAACAATCACATGAAGCTCAGTCATGAGTCGCTCCGGCAAGGTAAATTCACGCAGGGCATAGTTGGTGAAGCGTTCAAAGTGGGTCACCAGGTAAAGACTGCCGCCGACCAGTGGGATCAACACAAAAATGGCCAGGAAAACCGCAATCCTTCTGCGCGTTACCGCATCATTGAACCTGGCTCTGAACACGATAAATTCAATGGCCAATATGTATACCGGTATGAGGGCGCCGTTTTCCTTGGAAAAGACTGCAAGCAGTACTATCAATGGAAAGACGGCATATCCAAGCACATAAAACGACCAGGGCTTTTTGAACGTCCTCTCCCTGAGTTCCAGGTATATCAACAGAGATGCCAAGGTAAACAGGGCAGATAGCTGCGCCATCCGCTGGACCACATAGAGAACTGTGCTGACCATTAGTGGATGAAGCAACCACATCAGGGATGTTAGCCCGGCGACGATCATATGTTGTTTTTGATCAGTCTTTGGTGCAAGCCTGGAGAGAACCCTGAATATCAAGAGGTATACAAGCAGGCCATTGGCAAGATGAATTATCAGGTTATGAAATTTGTAGCCCCATGGATCGGGACCATGCACCAACCCACTGAAAATAAAGCTGACCATGGACGCAGGCCGGCCAAGAATACCGCTTTCATTATGAGTGGCAACGTAATAGATGCGGGAAATATCCAGCTCGCCAACATAGGCCTGGACAACATTCAGATAATCATCAAGCAGAAAGGGGCCATTGAGTCCCGGCCAGTAAACGAGCACTGTTATAACCAGAGACGAAAGCAGAAAAAAAATCAGGACATGTTTTGTACTGTTAAACATCAGGCAGGATGGACTAAATTTCAGGATAAAAAAAACCAGCCCTTACAAATGCAAGGACTGGCTTTTCATACAGCTTGGGATTACTGACAGCTGGAGGGCAGGTAAGAAGTGCCCGCACCACCTGCTTCACAGATCCACAGGATACCAGTAGATGGGTCACCTGATGGTTTCATGTAAAGAGTAACTGCTGTACCCAGATTAGTTGCGCTACCTTCAACAACGATATAGGTACCAGACCAGTACAGGGAAGAAACCATGCCCTGGTTGATTGACTGCACATTTACAGTAGTAGGAATGGTCAGCGTGTTGTTGATCAGAGCATATTCCGTGATTGTATTTTTCGCAGCACTGGAGGCCAGTACAAGCTCGGAAGCTTTAGCGCGAATTGTGTAGTCCTGGTAAGCCGGCAGAGCTACTGCAGCCAGAATACCGATGATCGCAATTACGATCATCAATTCGATAAGGGTGAAACCCTTTTGATTAGTCTTCATGTTTTTCATTGTCATCTCCTGATAAAACATGTGCATGAATAATATTAGCTAATATTCCAGACGCTTATCAGCCATTCCGGGCTACAGTCATTCATCCTTTATCCTGTCGCCTGGTGGCTCACAATCGTCCTGAAGAGAGCAAGTAATGAAGAAGCAATAACTATGCCATTAATCAGCCTGGCCGTGAATTCAACAAAAAGCGTGATCTCACCCTCACTTTTACCCCCTTTGGCCTTCATGTTCCCATAAAAAAACACTTTTAATATCAGAATAATAGCATTCAGAGCCTGACAATTGACAACCAGGATTGACATTTTTTGTCACATCACTAAAAAAACAGTCACACCCGCAGAACTCTTTCACCCACAACATGATTAGGATTTGATTTCATCGAGTGGACCAATGTGGCAAACCGCTGATTCTCGATTACACTAATTGTTGAAAAGGGTATCAGGCTTTTTTCAGGCATCAGGGACGATGAACTCCAGAGCAGAAATAACAGACACCTATCACTGGCTAGTCGCCAGCGGATTACTTGAATCTGATGTATTCGAGCAGGCCCGCACAGACGCTACCCGCGCAGACATACCACTTGTCTTGTATCTGGTGTCCAGGCAGATGATTGACGGCTTCCAGCTCGCAGAGGAGGCTGCCGGTCAATTCTGTCTTCCCCTGCTTGACCTGGATGCCGTAGACCCCACGCTCCTTCCACTTGCATGCATTGACCCGGACCTTGTCAAAAACAGCCACTTACTTCCCCTTTTCCGCCACAACAACTCCCTGTTCATCGCTGTATCAGATCCTGCCTGTGAAGAATATTTTGCTGATATCCAGTTCCAGACTGGCTGCAAACTTGAATTGATTGTCGTCGAAGCGCAAAAACTGGATCTGTTAATCAGGGAGGTGCTGAAAAATCCGGTTACCGAGAAAGATAACCTGGGAGAGCTTTCAACCCTGGACTACGGGACAATTCAGCAGGATGAAGAGCCACAAAGCACAAGTGAAGAATCTGAACCCGGCAATGAAACACCGGTAATGCGATTGGTAAACAGGATTCTCAGGGATGCCATTCAGGAAGGAGTTTCAGATATCCACATCGAACCTTACGAAAACATTGCCAGAATCCGGTTTCGTCTGGATGGTGTACTACGGGAAGTAACCAGGCCCACACTGGGCATTGCACGGAAAATCATCTCACGCCTGAAAGTAATGGCCCAGCTGGATATCTCTGAAAAACGACTGCCCCAGGATGGCCGATTCAGGATGGCCGGGCAGCATGGCCAAACCATGGACTTCAGGGTGAACACAGCTCCCACATTATGGGGTGAAAAAACTGTACTGAGAATACTGGATCACAGTTTGGAAAAACTCGAACTTGAGGAGCTCGGCTTCACGCCGGAACAAAAAGAAGTTTATCTGAATGCACTCAGATCTTCGCAAGGACTTATTCTTGTGACCGGCCCCACCGGCAGTGGCAAGTCTTCATCGCTGTATGCCGGACTCAAGTTACTCAACACCCGGGAAAAGAACATCGCAACAGTTGAAGACCCTGTTGAAATACATCTTGAAGGGGTCAATCAGCTGGCGATCAATTCCAGTATTGGCCTGGATTTTGCCAGCGCACTGCGAGCGTTTCTGCGCCAGGATCCCGATGTCATTATGGTGGGAGAAATCAGGGATACAGAAACCGCAAAGATTGCGATCAGGGCAGCTCAAACCGGGCACCTGGTTATTACGACATTGCATACCAACAATGCCGTCCAGGCCCTGACCCGGTTATCTGATATGGGTATATCTCCCTACCTGGTGGCCAATTCAATCAGCCTGGTGATAGCCCAGAGATTACTCAGGCGCTTATGTAATCACTGCAAAAAACCGGTAAACTTACCCGCTAAGTCATTGCTTCAGGAGGGTTTTTCTGAAAACCTGCTGGACAGCATTACATTGTTTGCTCCCCAGGGCTGCAAGAAGTGCCACGCTGGTTATTGTGGCCGGACCGGGGTATACGAAGCAGTAACAATTACGAAGTCAATTTCACGTGTTATTATGGAAGGTGGAAATTCGATACAGATCGCAGAATTAGCGGCCCGCAACGGGTTTAATACCCTGCGGGAATCAGCGCTGGAAAAAGCCGCACAGGGCCTGACCAGCATAGCTGAAGTCAACAGGCTTACCTGATACCACCAGGTAAACCTGCATCAGGGAGTATGACTCCCGGTTACGGATACACAGTTAATTGCGGATTCGGTCCGGCATGACAGTAGACGTTTAAGTGAGGTAAGAGATTATGGCAGCTCCCGCACAAACCGGAATTAAACAGGCAATCTTCGTCTGGCAGGGACAGGATGCCAAGGGAAAAACCGCCAAGGGCGAAGTAACTGGTACCAGTGCCGCACTGGTCAAGGCCCAACTGCGCAAGCAGGGCATCAAGCCTACCAAGGTTAAGAAAAAGGCCAAACCCCTGTTTGGTGCCTCCAAGCAGGCTATCAAGCCGATGGATATTGCCATTTTCACACGCCAGTTGGCGACCATGATGAAAGCCGGTATTCCGCTTGTACAATCTTTTGAAATCGTTGGAGAAGGTCTAGAAAACCCAAGTATGCGGGAAGTGGTTTTCTCTATTCGGGACGATGTATCCGCAGGTAATCATTTTGCAGATGCCATCCGTAAATTCCCACGCCAATTTGATGAACTCTTCTGTAATCTGGTTGAGTCGGGTGAGCAGTCAGGCGCCCTGGAAACCATGCTAGACAGGCTGGCAACCTACAAGGAAAAATCCGAGGCCCTGAAAGCCAAGATCAAGAAAGCCATGAACTATCCGCTCACAGTACTGGCCGTAGCCGGTATTGTGACAGCCATCCTTCTGATCAAGGTAGTACCCCAGTTTGCCGAAACCTTTTCCAGCTTTGGTGCCGAGCTGCCACTTTTCACCCAGTATGTCATGCGGCTTTCAGATTTCATGATTGCCTGGTGGTTATACATACTCGCAGGCGTGGGAATAGGCGGCTATATTTTCAAGGAGGCCAAAGTGCGCTCCAAGAAATTTCAGGAATCCCTGGAACGTTTTTCCCTGAAACTCCCGGTATTCGGAGACATTGTCGAGAGTTCCTGTCTTGCCAGGTTTACCCGTACGCTTTCAACGACATTTGCAGCGGGTGTCCCTCTTGTGGACGCACTCAACTCCGTATCCGGTGCAACAGGTAACATTGTATACAAGACGGCTTCCCTGCAAATTCGTGATGATGTTACATCCGGCCAGCAGCTGACTGCCTCCATCAAGGCCACAGGCCTGTTTCCCATTATGGTGTTGCAAATGGTATCCATTGGTGAGGAATCCGGTGCTCTTGATGCTATGCTGGACAAATGCGCCACCTTCTACGAAGCAGAGGTGGACAATGCCGTGGATGGCCTGACATCGATGATGGAACCCTTGATTATGGCGGTACTGGGTGTCCTCGTCGGTGGTCTGATGATCGCCATGTATATGCCTATCTTCCAGATTGGTGCTGTGGTCTAAGAACTCGAATCAATGACATTTGCTGACTTTTTTGCCGCCAATCCGGTTGCATTGGCAGCGATCGCTTTTGCCTTCGGACTTGTTGTTGGCAGCTTCCTCAATGTGGTGATTTATCGACTGCCAGTCATGATGGAAAGCGAATGGACTCAGCAATGTGCTGAATTGCTGGAAGTAGATATTCCAGATGACAAGCAGCCGCAACATGATAGGTTCAATCTGGCGATACCCAATTCCCATTGCCCGAAATGCAAGCATGAAATCTCTGCCCTGGAAAACATTCCGGTATTCTCCTGGCTAATTCAGGGCGGTAAGTGCAAACATTGCCAGGCACCTATTTCTTCCCGTTACCCGATTATTGAAACGATCACGGCGCTATTGACTGCCATGATTGCCTGGCAATTTGGTTTCAGCTGGGGAACACTGGCGCTGTTGATCCTGGTTTGGAGCCTGGTTACCCTGGCGATGATCGACTTTGATCATCAACTTCTTCCCGATGACATTACCCTGCCCCTGCTTTGGCTTGGACTTCTGATAAACACATTTGGTCTGATGACGTCACTCCAGGATGCCGTCTGGGGCGCCATCGCAGGTTACCTCCTGTTATGGGGTGTGTACTGGCTTTTCAAACTGGTAACCGGCAAGGAAGGAATGGGTTACGGCGATTTCAAACTCCTGGCAGCACTTGGCGCCTGGCTAGGCTGGCAAGCCCTGCCAATTATCATCCTCCTTTCTTCACTGGTTGGCGCAGTCATCGGCCTTGGCCTGATAGTCATTCGTGGAAGAGACAGGAATATTCCCATTCCTTTTGGCCCTTATCTGGCCGCAGCAGGTTTTCTTTCCCTGATGTGGGGCTCTGAAATAACATCATTTTATTATTCCCTGGTGCTCTGACCCGGAACAGGTTTATGAGTGAAAACCGACATGCCAGGCCACTGATCATCGGACTTACCGGTGGGATTGGTAGTGGCAAGAGTACGGTGAGTAAGCTGTTCAACTCATTGGGAGCGCAGATCATTGATGCAGACGAGATTTCCCGCACTCTCGTCTCCAGGGGTACGCCACAGTTTGAACAAATTACTGCTCATTTTGGTCCGGAAATTCTTGAGAACGACGGGTCCCTGAACAGGGCCAGACTCAGGGAAATTATTTTTCACAATGACAAGGAAAAACAATGGCTGGAGAACCTTCTTCATCCGGCTATACAGGCAATTATCATGGATCAGGTAGCGCGTGTTGAAACAAGCTATGTAATCCTGGTTGTTCCACTGCTGCTTGAATCCGGGAACTACAGGTTTGTTGATCGAATCGCGGTTGTTGATGTTCCTGAATCTGTTCAGCTGGCCCGCGTCATGAATAGGGATGGTAGCAACAAGGCACTGGCCGAAAAAATTCTGGCTTCCCAGGTCAACAGGGAATCAAGACTGAATGCAGCGGATGACATCATAGACAACAACAGCTCTCTTGAGGCTTTGGAAGCACGTGTGAAAGAGCTGCATGATACATATAGCCAGTTCACCGGGCACTGACCAGATCCGCGCCATGCCTACCCTGACAATCTTTCAACTTTGCAGTAGCAGACTAGCCCATATTACGTTTATCAGCATGGCGATTATTCTCTGCTATGCCGGTGGTTTGGATAGTGACTTTCTGTTTGATGATGGGCCAAACCTGGATGCGCTTGTTCATATTCAGGGCGCCGGAATTTTTACCAGTGACTTCTGGGAATTTGTCCTTTCAGGAGGCGCTGGTCCTACTGGCAGACCGATTTCCCTGTTCACTTTTGCCCTTCAGGCCGACTTCTGGCCTGACTCATCCCGGGCGTTCAAACTGGTTAATCTTCTGCTGCACTGCCTTAATGCTAGTCTCATTTACCTGATCTGCAGACTTCTGACCGGGGTGCTCAATACAAGCAGGACACAGGGGACTGTAATTGCATTGGCATGTGCGCTGATATGGGGATTGCACCCGGTTCATACCTCTTCCGTCCTTTATGCCATTCAACGTATGGCGCTATTAAGCAACTGCTTTATGCTGACGGGAATTTTTCTTCACCTCAAGCTCCGGTTAAATTACTCACACCACAGACACCAACTTATCCTGTTAACCATCAATCTTGGCCTCACCGGCTTACTGGCCCTGTTCAGCAAGGAAAATGCACCCTCCCTGGTATTTTATTTACTGGTTATAGAGCACACCCTTCTCGCATCTCAACCAGTACATTCCGGCCTGAAATACTGGCGCTATCTTTTTCTGTGGCTACCGGTAGTACTTGTAATTTTGCTGCCACTGTTTTTTCTCGAAAAACTTCAGGGTGGTTTTGCCGCAAGCTTCGATTTCTCCATGACGGAAAGGCTGCTTACAGAGTCCAGAATCCTGTGGCAATACCTCTCTGTTCTGCTTTTACCCACTACCGGGGCTATGGGACTTTTTCATGACATAACAGTATCCACCTCCCTGTTTGCTCCATTGACCACCATGTTTTCCATAGCTGCATGGCTTGCGTTCTTGTGCCTGGCTCTTGTTTATCAGGGTAAAAACAGATTACTGCTTTTTGGCCTGTTATGGTTCTGGTCCGGGCATGTGGTTGAATCTACGTTACTACCACTTGAGCTCTTCTTTCATCACAGGAACTACCTGGCATTCATGGGGCTGGTCTTTTGTGCAATAGTCGGTTTTGTAAATACACTGCCAGCGGCACTGGGAAGTCACCGGGTAAAATTACTCATTGGGGCGTTTTATGTATTGATGCTGTGCCTGAATACCACCAGGATCAGCATGCTCTGGTCTGAGCCACTTGAGCTATCACAGCGCTGGTATGAAGCGGACCCGGATACACAGAGAAATGCTGAGTTCCATGCCATAGAACTCGCCAAAATAAACCCTGCCGGTGAGATACTGGCAGCCAGGATATTCTCAAGAGCCATCGAAAACACGGATGACAGCTTCAGGCTGATGTTGAACCTCATGACCCTGGCCTGCGTTAATGGTGAGGTGCCAGGCCCGGATAAAGACAGTATTCTGAAACAGGTGACACAAATTGGTCCGGAGTCCCGTGATATCGTATCCCCCATGCAACAGCTGGTTACCCTATCCATCAATGACCAATGCCCTCCCTATGACCCGGTATTTCTGGAGACACTACTCACATTGCTGGTTGCTCAAACTGAAGGCAGGGACAAGGGCATGTTCCAGTTCGACCTGGCACGACTGGCCAGTCATGATAATAATTCTCAAAGAATGCTCGAGCTGCTGGACCAGGCCTACCGGAATACAGCAGATTCTGGCCTGCTATTTAATTCTGCACTGCAGCTTATCAACCAGGAGCGTTATGATGAGGCTCTGGTGATCATTGATGAAGCCATTCAGGATACTCTGGAAAACAA
>Ga0255780_10000293_pt1 | contig 48989 bp, 61 predicted proteins | sample 071ome_32_FD_179978 | JGI IMG/M metagenome (GOLD analysis project Ga0255780, IMG submission 179978) | Coastal salt marsh microbial communities from the Groves Creek Marsh, Skidaway Island, Georgia - 071405AT metaG (version 2) | ecosystem: Environmental > Aquatic > Marine > Intertidal zone >... | reverse complement strand
AAAAAGAAACTGTTAAAGAAGCAATCCAGATTTCAACTGACACTCCACAAGAAGCATCAATGATGATGCAGATATTAAAACTTGCAGGTGTGCAACCAGTAGACGCTAAAATGATTGGCGCGGACGAGCCGAAAGACGAACCAGAAATGAATCCAGACGACGCAACAGGTTCAATGGACATGGCTAGAATGAGAGACATAGTTAACAAGCCTAAAGACGATCAACAAGAAGAAACTTTTGCAAACGAGCCACAAGAAAAAGTGTCAGACGTGGACACTTTGGTAAATGTAAATTCTGGTGGTTTGAACAGACAGAAAAAATCATATCCTAAAGTTGCAGGCGGTGACAGTCCAATGGCATACGCAGAAGATAAAATCACTGAGGAAGAAATTGCAAACAGTTTAAGGAATCAGTACGAGAACTTCAAGGAAGCGTACCAGGCAGAAGCCAAAAAAGCAAAACCTGACTTCTTGGATATGGACAAAGATGGCGACAAAAAAGAACCAATGAAAAAAGCCATCAAAGACAAAGAAGCAAAGTAATACTTTTCAACTTCAAATCACAGCCTTAAATACTACGTTATGGCATACGTTAGTTTAGATTCAGATCAGATAAAGAAAGCCAATAAGAAGCACAAATACTCAAAGGAACAAGTAGAAGCCCTTGAGCAGTGCATGAACCCCGAAACAGGCCCTCTGTATTTCATGAAGAAATTTATGAAGATACAGCATCCTACTAAGGGAGAAATGTCATTCCAGCCTTTCCCATACCAAGAGAGATTGATAGAAAGTTACAACAATCATAGGTTTTCAATTGCTATGTTGCCTAGACAGACAGGCAAGACAACCTGTGCTTCAGGCTATCTAATATGGTATGCGATGTTCAGACCAGATTCGCAGATACTAATCGCCGCACACAAATACGCAGGAGCATCTGACATCATGTCAAGGGTGCGTTATGCATACGAGATGTTACCTAGTTGGATAAAGGCCGGAGTAAATCAATACAACAGGAACTCGATAGAGTTTGACAACGGTTCAAAGATAATGGCAACCACAACAACTGAGAACACAGGTAGGGGTATGTCACTCACGCTAATTTACTGTGATGAGTTCGCGTTCGTGCAACCACCCGAAAAGGCCAAAGAGTTCTGGACTTCACTGTCACCAACATTGAGTACAGGTGGTAAGTGTATGATCACATCCACTCCGAACAGTGATGAAGACCAATTTGCTATGATATGGAAAGAAGCAAATAAAAGATTTGATGAGTATGGCAACGACAAGATAACAGGTACAAACGGTTTCTATGCCATGAAGGCGCATTGGTCGGAACACCCAGATAGGGACGAGGCATGGGCAGACGCGGAACGTGCCAGAATTGGCGAAGAGAGATTCAGGAGGGAACACGAGTGTGAATTCTTGATCTTTGACGAAACCTTGATCAGCAGTTTAACACTTGCAGACATGGAAGGAGTACCGCCAGTAGAAACCACAGGACAGGTGCGTTGGTTCAAACGTCCAACACCGGGACACACCTACATGGTATCACTAGACCCAAGCATGGGTACAGGAGGAGACTACGCGGCCATACAAGTTTTTGAACTGCCAACATTCGAGCAAGTGGGAGAATGGCATCACAACATGACTCCGATGAACCAGCAGGTAAGGATTTTACAGGGTATTAACAAACATATACACGACACAATACTAGAGAGAGATGCCAGTGCAACTCCACAAATTTTCTACAGCATGGAAAACAATACCATAGGTGAAGCCGCCTTGATGCGTGTGATGGACATAGGTGAAGAAAACATTGTGGGAATGTTCCTCAGTGAACCCATAAGGAAAGGACACAGGAGGAAATTTAGACGTGGATTCAACACCACAGCCAAACACAAGATCGACGCATGTACAAAATTCAAAGAACTTGTCGAGGGTGGCAAGATGAAAATTAACTCGCAACTGCTTATATCCGAGATGAAGGATTTTGTGGCGTCGGGATTGAGTTACAAAGCCAAACCTGGACAGCACGACGACCTAGTCAGTGCGTGTCTACTGATGACACGTATGATGAAAGTGTTGGCAGATTTTGATCCAAAAATATTCGAGAAATGGACTGACCGCACCAGTGAGATAACACCAATGCCGATATTTGGATCGTTCACAGGATAATGAAACATAGCCTTTACTACAAGACCGGTCAACACATGATTGGCAACGTTGACTTTGCGGACAGATGGAACGATCTCAGAGACCTGATAGAAGCAGACCCTTCACACATCGCATTAGACGTTGGCTGTGCAGAGGGATTGATTTCAATATCTTTGTCCAAAATGTTCAAAGAGGTCCATGCCTTTGACATAGAACCTTACAGAATACAGCAGGCCAAGAATAACGCAAAGGGAATAAAGAACATATTCTTTTCAACGAAAAACTACCTGACCTACGATTATCAAAGTTATGACCAGATCTTCTGTCTTGGAGTTTACCATAAAATTAAAACCATATCGCGACAGCGATCGCTTGATACCATGTTTAAGAAGTGCAATTCCATGCTCTATCTACGAATACCAGTAATAGACAAAAACGTCTCAAAAACGGTGGGTGTGCCTGCCGCAGAGGTGCTGAAAATTGCTGTTGACAACGACTTTGAACTAGTACACCGTACCAAACAGGTTCATCTCCATGGAACCATATTCAAGTTCAAAAGGCGCTAAATAATACAAAATGAATCCAAAAACATCAAATGACCTATTCAACAAGATAAGATCACAGTTCTCCAACATACGACTAGGAGACGAGAATGGTGCCGCTACAGGAGACCCAGGAAATGCTGTGTTTTTTGAGTTCGAATTCAGAGAAGATGCAGACACTTTTGGTGCGGTAAGCATAAGCCTAGCCGACGGTGAGCACATGAAAGTTTACTACAACAGAGACCTTGTCAGCAAAATTGACGAGGACAGCAGAGACGAATGGTATGCTTTCTTGAAGGAGTTGAAGGATTTCGCCGTAGAGCATCAATTATCATTTGATGTCAGAGATATCACAAAAAACAACCTAACGAAGCAGGATTATGAAAATCTCGCAGATACGAACAAAACGGTAAATACTGACGAGATGTCGGAAGAACTAGCAAGAATCACTAAACTAGCGGGTGTTGAAAAGGCACCAGTTGCAGAAGGCCTAACAGGCACTTCTAAGAGTTCATTCGAGAACCTAAACAAAACAAAATTGATAATCAGGCACAAAGGCAAGGTTGATGAGACTGTGCCAGGTGCAAGGTCAAGACAGATACAATCACTTTACATCGAAAACGAAGACGGTGAGAGATTCAAGTATCCACTTACACATCTATCAGGTGCGAGAGCAATGATGAGACACGTGGCCAACGGTGGAAGACCGCATGACGAGTTTGGTGAACACATCATACAGACTTCCGAAGATATAGCAAAATTACAATCATTCTCAAGATATGTTTCAAACAAGGATCAACTGAACGACAACGCAGGCGACATTATTGAGAACACGAAACTACAATTAGAGAACCTAAGGGAATACATGAGAAACTTGTCAAAACAGTCACACTACGAATCAAGTTGCAAGAGCTACAAGAAAAAAGAAGACCAGGTGCTTGATGACGAGACAGTGAACAAGTTGAGAGAAAAATTCACACAGACAAATTTAGACAGCAGGGTGGAAGATGCTTTTCCTCTTATCAGCAGGGTTATGGCTGAATTAGAAAACGCACCTAAGGAAGAACCAATCAACGAACTTGAACCAGATGCAGAGCCAATTGATGCACCGATACAACCACCAGTGGACCACGGTGCTATTGTACAGTCATTCCTTACAGATCCAGACAGCAAACTTGTACTGAGGAAAGATGACGCCGCTGACAAGATGTTGAAGAACACGAAATTCACAAACAAGAACACAATGTTGAGTTCTATACTATCAGACATAGCAAGTAGGCTCCTTACAAAATCAGGTGAGGAAGACAGGCTGGCAAACTTCGCTTCAAGGGTAGCGGACGAGATGGAACAAGAGAACAGCGCGAACTTCAAACCAACTCCAGACTACATGAAGAACAAGAAGATAGCAATACAACTTGCCAAGAGATACATCGACGATTACAAGAAGATGCAGAATGATCCAGCATTCAAAGATGAGGTGAGGAAAGATCCAGGCGAATTCGCACCAAAGAAAGACCTTAAGGGCAAACCAAAAGAAACAGAAGCGTTTGAAAGTTGGGTCGACAACGTTGGAGAATCTACAATCAAGCCTTATGTATCAATGTACAAGGGCGAAGACGGCAAGATGATATACGACGTGCTTGACAAGGACAGCAATTCGGCATTCAAGTCAGCCGATTACAAAGAGGCTGAAAAATACCTACATCAGAACTATGACAAATTAAAGGAATATACAACAGAACCTAAAAAAGATCCTGAGATAGAAAAGAAAGACAAAGAGAACGCTACAAAACTTGATGTGACAAAGGCAGACAAGATGATGAATACCACAGCATATCAAAGAATGAAATCAGGTGATCCCAAGTACGCAGACAAGACAGAAGGAATGGGAGACAAGATAGCAGACATGGCACAGAGCATGAGCAAGGAAGAATTCATGAGTAAAGCAGATGAACTAGGATTAAGTCAAGAAGAAGCCGCGGAACACTACGATAAAATGCAAGGCGGTGCACACGCAGGTAAATTTGAAGGCAATCAATTCGCACAGGCAGTTCAGAAAGCCAAGGCGGCGGGCATGAAGGCAGGCGACAAGTTCAAAGTTGGCGACCAGGAATACACTTTGAGAGATGCCATAGAACTTGCAGGCCTACAATTGGAAGATTTCTACTCAGAAGAAGAAATGGCATACGACACCCAGATAGATCGTATCAAGAACCTAGCGTTCTACAAATAATCACCACCAACATCAGGCACATTAAATATCCACATGAAGTTGCCTTACGACCGAGATTGGTACCCTGTCAAACACAAATTCAAAGGTGTAGAAATTCCACACAGTGAAGTTGGCGGTTGCTTTGCTAAGACTGATTGGAAAAATGACACGAATTTTACTCCAGGAATCTTAGATCATTTAACCAGTGCGACCCTAGTGGATCAGCATTTAGATTTCTATGAAGGTATAAAAGTTACCGACGATCTTGAAATGATCAATGAAAGAATTAAAACCAAAAAAATTGTCCAACGCGATTATTGTGTAAGAGAATACTACAACAGTGTTGAAAAAATGTTCGATGCACACATGACAAGTTTAGCCGAACAGTACAAAGGCAAGTACACGGTGTTGTGCTCGGGCGGAATAGACAGCAACATGATGGCGTCATGGCTGTACAAGAATAAACTTGATTTCAACGTGGTAGGATTCACAGATGGCCCTCGGTATAATATAAAAAACACAAAACTTATCAATGATACTATTAGTATATGGAAAAGGAAGCACGTGTCTGCAAACATCAAAGAGCTAGATGGACACCTGCTGGTGAATGACTACATAACAGGTAGTAGTCTTGCAAGTGTTCCTAAACCTGCTGTCATGAATTTGGATGGGTATGACGAAAGAACAATAGGCGAGTTGAAACAAGATTGCGATTGGATATTACATGGTAACGGTTCCAATGCAACCATGTTACACACCGGTAAATGGATTTTGCCCGCTTTCAACAGTTTAGATACAAAATGGAAATCATTTATTACTTCGCAGACTTTCTCTAAAGTAGGATATCCTAGTATATTTGAAACTGTATATAATGCATATTCAGATTGGTCGCCGTTATGGGGAGACAACTTGTATGTTGTGCCAACTTGGAACTCCGACAGTGTCAGATGTACTGACCACGGTTCTTGGAGATCTTACTCAAGACAATACGAAAATAACGATGATAAATTTCTAAACCTGGCAAACGAAAATTGGTTAGATCTATGGGAAACTATAGATTGGTCTAAATTAGATTTAGATTTGATTGATAATTGTTTAAGTGCAAAAATTTGGAAGAGTTATATTAGTCAGCACGTTGATGATGGACTTGCAGATCTTACTCACACATTGAACAGTTCTACCAAAATTTACTCAACCAATACAGAAAACCAAAAAATTCTACAACGACTGCTGTCAGATCTGCTAAATCGGTTCAGAGGAAATCTTAAAATGATCAGGGAAATAATGGCTTGCCAATGGCTAATGGATAGGTATAACAGGATTATTGACAATGGCCTTGCATTGTGCCATATGGAAAGTTTTCTACAAAAAAATAATCATTGACATTAGATAAATAAGTGTGTATATTATGCAGTATGTCTAATATACATTTAGGCACAAACAAACATAGGCACAATAAAGGAGGCTTACATTATGGCATCATTGGCTGAAATAAGAGCGAAGTTAAAAGCACAAGAAGTGAATCGCTCCACTTCATCATCAGGCGGAGACAACGCCATCTACCCACACTGGAATATATCTGAAGGTTCTGAAGCAGTAGTTAGGTTCTTACCAGACAAGGACGAGACCAACACATTCTTCTGGACTGAAAGGAACATGATAAAACTACCTTTCGCAGGTATCAAGGGTCAGACAGATTCAAGACCGGTAACAGTACAAGTACCGTGTATGGAGATGTATGGCAAGACTTGTCCAGTGCTAACGGAAGTGAGACCATGGTTCAAAGACAAGAGCATGGAAGACATGGGTAGGAAATATTGGAAGAAGAAAAGTTACATATTCCAAGGTTTCGTAGTCACGAATCCGTTATCAGAGGACACAACACCTGAGAATCCGATCAGAAGGTTCATCATCGGACCTCAGATCTTCAACATTATCAGAGGGGCACTGATGGATCCAGAGATGGAAGAAATGCCAACTGACTACGTGAAGGGTGTTGACTTCAGGATAACGAAAACCACTAAAGGTGGTTACGCTGACTACTCAACATCAAAATGGTCAAGAAGAGAAAGAGCGTTGGACGAGGCAGAGAGAGCCGCGATCGACACCCATGGTTTACACAACCTGAACGACTTCAGACCAAAAGAGCCTACCGAGACAGAGGTAAAAATAATCAAGGAATTATTTGAGAAATCTGTTGAAGGTGAGGCTTATGATCTAGAACAGTACGGACAGTACTTCAGACCAGCGGGCGTGGCCTACAATGCACCACAGACACCTGTGGCACAGGCACCAGCGGCAACGACAGCACCTGCATCTGAACCTGCACCGGCACCAGTAACTGAATCTGCACCAGCACCACAACCAGAGGCGGCTCCGGCGGCTCCTGCAACTGACAGTGCCAAGAGGGCAGAGGACATACTGAAACTGATCAGATCAAGACAAGCAAAATAATCTGACATTTTACCAAGGCCCTGATATTGACTGTTAGGGCCTTGTGTAGTAATATAACGTATGGATATAAAAAGAAAAATTACAAAAGCAATAGAATGGATATTGTACAAACAAATACCCGCGTGGATGTTGATTGTGGCAATAATCCTTTGGATAATATTATAGGGGCAATATGACAAAAGTATTTGACGCAACAAAATTTAGAAAGAGTATCACAAAATCAATCCAAGGACTAGGAATAGGTTTCAGTGATCCAACAGACTGGATATCTACAGGCAACTATGCTCTGAACTATTTGATGACCAGTGATTTCAACAAAGGAATTCCATTGGGTAAGGTGACTGTGCTCGCAGGAGAATCAGGGGCAGGTAAATCATACATAGCATCAGGAAACATAATCAAGAACGCCCAAGCACAGGGTATCTTCGTTATATTGATAGACACAGAGAACGCACTTGATGAGACATGGCTACAGGCACTGGGCGTTGACACGTCGGAAGAAAAACTTTTAAAACTGAGCATGTCAATGGTGGATGACGTGGCCAAGACCATATCAGAGTTTATGAAAGGCTACAAGGAACAACATGCTGACAACAAAGAAGGTGCTCCTAAAGTTCTTTTCGTGATAGACAGTTTGGGCATGATGCTGACACCTACAGACGTGAACCAATTTGAAGCGGGAGACATGAAAGGCGACCTTGGTAGGAAGCCAAAGGCTCTTACCGCACTGGTCAGGAACTGTGTAAACATGTTTGGAAGTTGGAACGTGGGATTGATTGCGACCAACCACACCTACGCATCACAGGACATGTTTGATCCAGATGACAAGATATCAGGCGGACAGGGATTCATCTATGCAAGTTCTATCGTGATAGCAATGAAGAAATTGAAACTCAAAGAAGACGAGAAGGGCAACAAGATATCTGAAGTTCGAGGTATCAGGGCCGCTTGTAAGGTAATGAAAACAAGATATGCTAAACCGTTTGAGGGTGTGCAGGTCAAGATCCCTTATGACACAGGTATGGATCCCTACAGTGGACTGGTGGACCTGTTCGAGAAGAAAGGTATTCTTGTACAAACCGGAAATAGACTGAAATATGTTGATCCACAAGGGAAAGAACACATAGACTTCAGAAAAGCGTGGACTGGTGATAAATTAGATATGATAATGGCAAACTTCAAAGAAAGCACAGAAGCGAAAGCGGAAAGTGTTGAAGAAGCACCAAAATCAAAAGCGAAGAAAACAGAAACTATAGAAGAGGACGACGCAGAATAATGATTGATTTCACCCACGAAGACATAGAACGTCTTTGGAGTTCGATTTCGCACTACGTACCAGAAAGATCAAGACTAGATGCGGCAATTGATTTTATCAAAAGTCTAGAAGACATTGGTGTGGAATCCGACGAGATAAAGGCATCCGGAGAGTTTGATCCTAAACTAGAAGAAGCAATCAATACCGTGTTTGAAGACGAGGACGAAGTAGACGAGCCGTACGACGACAGGTATAGAGATGATTAATTGGTACAACGAAGTTAGTAGAAGTCTAGCAAAAATTCCAGATTGCGTCGCACACTTTGACAAGGAACTGCTTGAAGCAAAGAAGCAGTGTAAGATATACGGCAACCTTGAAAGAGCATCCGCGGCACTTCCAGGTATAGTGGAAGAACGTTTTGGACAACTTCAACAATTAGAAGCAATATTAGAGTACCTAAACATCGAACTGAGAAGATTGAGATCAAAAACATTTAAGAAATTTCTAGAGAACTATAACAGAGCACTATCAAGCAGAGACGCAGAGAAGTATGTCGACGGCGAGGATGACGTTGTTGACCTGACAAAAATCGTAAACGATTTCGCACTACTGCGAAACCAATGGCTGGGCATAACCAAAGGACTGGATCAGAAGCAATGGCAGATAACCAACATTGTGAAACTGAGGGTCGCTGGAATGGAAGATGCCGACATCAAATAGAATCATATTAACAGACGTAGACGGAGTGCTACTGGAATGGGAGCACCATTTCACCAAATGGATGTTGCAACGCACACTGTTCGACGAACGTGGTGCGAGATATCATCCTTATAAACTTCTCCCCGACAAAGAAAACACCTACGAAATGGCGGAAAGATTTGGACTTACAAAAACAGAGGTGAGGAAAGAAATTAGAGAATTCAATAGGAGTGCTTGGATGGGCACACAACGTCCCATGCTCGAATCACAGACCTGGGTTAAACTGATAGCGGCGGAAGGTTGGACGTTCATTCCCATCACGTCGCAGACATCAGATAAGCCAGCACAGGAACTGAGAAAGCGTAGACTCGGTGAATTATTTGGTGAACACATTTTTACAAACTACCATATTCTTGGTACAGGTGCAGACAAAGACAGCGCATTAGCAGAATTTCACGGAACCGGACTGTATTGGGTCGAGGACAAGCCTCACAACGCCTTAGCAGGGCTCAATTACGGTTTAAAGCCTATTTTAATAGACCACCCATACAACCGTGACTTCGATCACCCAGAAATCATACGTGTAAGTAATTGGAAAGAAATTCATTCATTACTACATGGAAAAAAATAAATTCTGCATCAGACCCTACAACAGCATCAACATTACCACAGACGGATCAATCAAAGTATGTTGTGACGCCAGACCAAACGAAACAGAATTCAAAGGACAACACAGATTCAATCTAAAACAAAACGATATAGTGGATTATTGGAATAGTGATTACAGGCAGTATCTTATAAATGCCTTCAAAGAAAACAAAACTCCCAAGGAGTGTAGGATATGTTGGGAGAAGGAGGCAATAGGATCAAGAAGTTTGCGTCAAAACTCAAACTTCCAATACAAAGTGATTGGTAATAAAAAAGCAGAGGAATATTTGAAACTGCTTGGCAAAGAAAACTTGGAACACCCCGAAGACTACAACCTCGACATCACAAATCTTTGTAATCTAAAATGTTATATGTGCAGTGGAACTTTAAGCAGTAAGTTGCTAGTTGAGAACAACGACCTGGGGTTTGAGAAACTAGATCAGAAGAACTATGATTACGATGACTCGAGACTGGACTACCTCATAGAACAAATCGAAAAACACAATGTGACACACATAACTTTACAGGGTGGTGAACCCTTGATGAATCCAAAGATAATACAACTATTGGAAAAATTAAGTTGGAAGAAGGACCTACATAATCTCGCTGTATGGATAACAACGAATGGCACAATATATAACGATGACCTACATAAACTTCTAGAAAGATTTAGAAATTTGAAAATTATTTTCAGCATCGATGGCATAGACAAAGTGAACGATTACCTGAGATTTCCTAGTAATTTTGAAACAATCAAATACAACGTGCAGATGTTAAGAAAATTAAAGAATGCCACGTTCATGATTAATCATACAGTACAAAATTTCAATTTGATGTATATAAAAGACATGATCGATTATGCAAACGCTGTCAAGATACATTGTAATTTCAATATTCTCGAAGGGCCAGATTACCTACACTTAAGAGTTTTACCAAAAAAATCCAAGGAGAAGTCTCTCGAGAGATTGTTAGGACTGCAACAAGACAAACTGATGCACACAACTAACTTTGATGCTTTGATTAAAAACATCAAACAAAATCTAGACTCAGATGTGTACAGGCAGATAGAAAGATTCAAGCAAGTCATATCTAAAAGAGATGCCTATAGGAAGATAGAACTATCTAATTTTATACCTGAACTGGCCAAAGACTTAAATATTTGATATGAAGGTTTATGTAGGTTGGGACAGCAGAGAAGACATAGCATATCAGGTGTGTGAACACTCGATCAAACGCAGAGATCCCTCAGCAGAAGTTATACCATTAAAACAGAACGACATGAGATCGCAAGGCATATACACCAGAGAGTCCGATAAACTTGCATCTACAGAATTTACTTTTACTAGGTTTTTTGTTCCATACCTTAACGACTTCAAAGGCTGGGCGGTGTTTTGCGATTGCGATTTTGTTTGGAAAGTTCCAACCACAGAACTAGAGCAATACTGTGATGAATCAAAAGCAGTTGTATGTGTGCAACATGAGTACCAACCAAAAGAGACTACAAAGATGGACGGACAGGTACAATCCGTGTACCCACGTAAGAATTGGAGTTCCATGGTTCTGTGGAATTGTGGTCACGAGAAAAATAAAATCCTAACTCCTGCACTGCTTAATCAAGAAAGTCCAAAGTTTCTACACAGGTTTTCGTGGCTAGACGATGCAGACATAGGATCTTTACCACATCATTACAATTGGCTAGTTGGATGGTACAAAGAACCTAAAGACGGAAAACCAAAAATACTTCACTACACGGAAGGTGGTCCTTGGTTTGATGGTTACAGAGAATGTGAATACGCCGACGTGTGGAAGAAAGAAGTTATAAACCTTTTCTCGGCATAATGAATTGGGAAAAAATTCAGTCAGATCAAATTTTTGTCGAACCGGTAACCCACGTGTATGCTACCAACATATTTGACACTAAGGAATACGACAAGTTGTATGAGAATCAAAACAATCTAGATCACCATACCTGGCAGGAGTTTGACAAGCAATATAAAACAGGATTCGAGTTTATTGACGACCTAAGGCACATAAATTTTCAAAAAGAAGTAATATGCCTTTGGTTTTTTAAGGAAAGGAATGATCGTAACAACAGGGATGACTTGCGTCTCGCGGGTAAAAATATACTTTACTTTCCTAATACGTTCCTTATAACAAAAAGCAAAGATATAGAGGTGTTGGAGAAAAATAAAAACTACATAAGACGCCCGGTTGTACAACTGGATATGTCAAATAAAAAATTTGAGAGTATATGTCAACGTATCAAAAAAAACTAGTAGTATGGAATAACTTCTATGAGTGGTGCAAACCCCACATAAAAGAATTCAGGAACGCCCTGGACATAGGCTGTGACACGTTTGGCTTCGCCAAATGGCTCGAGCCCGACTTCCAACACGTGCATTGTTTTGACTTCAGGGACAGGCAGTCATTCTTGGCTAAAGAAGTAAAAGACGTGAACAAGTTCACTTACCACAACACAGGGCTGGGCGAGAAGGATGATGTGCGTTACACCAAAAGAGGCGTAGGCAGAATCAAGGAACTAGACAGTGGATTAAAGGTGAACATAACCACCGTTGACAAGTTCAAATTCGCCAACGTGGACTTCATCAAGTGTGACGTTGAGGGTTACGAGACCAAGATATTACAAGGATCACTGGACACAATAGAGCGTTGCAATCCGACCATAGTGATAGAACAGAACAGGGGTGACTTCTCAGCATCTGACTTGTTGAAGGGACTCGGTTACAAACATGTGGGAACGTGGGACACAAAAGGTCGTCCTAATGATTATATCTTCGTGCGTTAATTAAATTCTTTTTTGCTGTACAACCTATCTACCTGCTTAGGGTCACCAAAGTGTGTGTTGATTGATATTGCATAGGGAAAGCCTATAGATCGCATATACTCGTCCATTGATTTCCTACAAGGCGTGTTCGGAGAGTGAGCGTAGGAAAAAAGATTTACTTCATTCAACACGTAATCTGCCCGTTGGAATATTTCAGGACATCCTTTCATGCATAATATTTCAGCACCTTGAATATCTTGTTTTATGAAATCAAATTTGGCGTCCTTACCTACTAGCGTGTCCAGTGTCTGCATCGTCCTTCGGTCGGGTCTCTTTTTCTTGTTTGTGGAGGCCGGCAAAAGTGTTGCACCTTTGGTGTAACCCACAGGATTTATATACATGTCTACTTCCTTGTTTTCATCGCCTAGCACTGCAATATGATATTGATCTGCGACTTTCTTCAAGTTGTCTTCATGTTTTTGGCCTGCTTCAATACAGGTGTAATTACTGTCCGGCCAAAAAGTTTTTGCATTGATTGTCCAAAAACCATTCCAAGCACCGATATCTAAAATTTTTTCTGGCTTGTATCCTTTGTCGGCCAAGTTCTCTTTGAGCCACACATACATTTCTTCCATACTAACTCCTATACCATACCACATCGGGCCACACCTTTATCAGTGTTTTGAACCCAAGTTTAACTAAAAATTTCTCTATCTTTAGATTACTACTTCCGTATTTTTTACTGTTGTTGTTCAGTTCTATCATTACAAATTTGACATCTTGAAGTGTTTTTTCCGCACCCTTTAATACTTCCATTTCAAATCCTTCAACATCTAATTTTATCATTTCTACACCTTTTATCTCGAGGCTGTCTAAGGTAGTTATTGGAGTGTTTCCTGGTTCTTCAAGTACCCTTGTGTTCTGTGTTGCTGTTTCGTCAGATAATTTTATGAATCCGTTCTGGCTTCCTATTGCTTGATTGTACAAACTTGTATGGTTGTATGGTGCCAAATTCCTAGTCAGACATTCAAAATGTGTTTTGTTTGGCTCATAGCATTTAACCTGCCTGGCGAACTTTTGCATTACCATACTCCAGGTTCCGCACCATGCTCCTACATCTATGATACAATTAAATTTTTTGTTTTGCGACTCGCACCATTTTACAAAGTCATTGAGACAACGTTCTTGCATATGTGGATATCCTTTCTCTCTCCATTGTTCTATCTGAGCGTCATTGGAAGGAACCCATAGATTGTTTTTAAGTTTTTCTATTTTCATAACAATCCTTTGTCCATTAAAATTTCAACAGCCTTGCCGTCGTTGATTTCCTCTGGAGTAAACTGTTGGTAGGCAAGACTGTATAACCAAGGTTCCGGTCCACCATAATAAGGATTTTCTATATCTGACAATTCGATATTTCCAACATCTACTGCAAAACTTAGATTATGGCAGAACACAGGTATACCTTCACATATTGCTTCTACCGCCGCTATACTGCAACTGGTCACTACACACCAGGCTTCCTTAAGGTCCTCGGATAGGGGTACCTTTGCCTCACTTGGCCCTGATGTACCCCTGCCCCTAGGCTTGTGTCGAAGTCTGATTGGTCTGTCCGTGTACCTTTTAATCTGTTTGATTGTTTCGTTCGTCCAGTTGGGTGTATCCAGATATCCATGTATACCTGAACTGCTAGGACACACCAAAACGTGTTTGCCTGCAAAGTTAGGTGCTTTAATTCGCATTCCAAATTTTTCAAACCTATCTGCTTTGCAATCTTTGATATAATGTGCGTGAATTCTGTTCTTACAAATTCGCCAATAGTGGTTGTCTGATTTTAAATTACTGTTATCAAATCTGCCAAAGTAAGGTGTGTCAGTGAACCAATAATTGTGCATTCTTGCTTCTAACTTCTTGACCATTTCCAAATTGTTACCCACAAAACCCCAAAACATCGAATTTGGTTTAGGATCATTTTCTTGCCGATTATTCAATACTGACACTTGCTCTGGCCAGGACTTTTTGACTCCATCGAAGACTTCCCATGCCTTGCTGTTTAGATTATTTTGTGGTGCATAAATTGTTAGCATCTATGAATTCCTTTAGTTTTTTTGCCCAGTTTTCATGTCCTTCCGTTGACGGATGTGGATCGTTTGGTGCAACAATCATTTTATTATCCATAATATAATTGAAATGACAATCGTCCAAGCGGAAAAATCTGGATCTATCTATCTGAGTTTTCATCAGCTCGATATCTTTGTTGTCCGAAGACAAATCATTGCTTAGGCTATTATACATCACGTATGGTATTCCGTTCAGTTTAAAAAAATTCTGTAGATCAATCACGTGGTCTACGAATCTCATCTTCGACTGCTGTTCAATGCTCCAGCCTGGTTGCTTGGAAACAAAACGCAGTTGTTCGCCGACCTTCCAGGTCCTCCAGGTAGAATCAAAAGATGGTATTCTGCCCTTCTTCCATCCGTCATCGGTCACATAATCGTACCTGTCACTGCTGGACCAACCTATAACGGCCATTGTATCCACAGGCCTTTTCTGTGTGAACCAAAGTTTAGTTGTGAAACTTATCCTGTCATTTCCCCTGCCACCTTGTGCGACATTTTCCGCTATTTCCAAATCTAATAGACGAGCAAGTTCAATGCCTGTGTGTGTGATTACATTGTCCTTTGGTCTGGGTGTGAGAAATGAACAACCGTTTATAAACAATTTGGATATGGTCATACGATAATTATATACTAGTTATTTAGAAATGCCAACAGTCAAAAACATCACCGATATCAAATATTTTCTGAACAGGTTTCCAACGATCGATTCAGGCTTCGATTATCATGTACCGTATCATCCCGATGCCCCTTCGTCATATAAATCTTTACCAACATTCATGGCAGAATTTTTTGACTGCCAGGTCAACTCCTGTCCGTTGATTGTGACCAACGAGAATCATCTTATCACTAATCACGTCTGGAACCTCACACACAGGTACAAAAATAAACCCAATAAGACACATGGCTTATGGGACACCTGGGGTGAGAAAATCGAGATACGTTTACCCAAAGTCACAAGGCATTTCAATGAAAGGTACACCTACGTATGGTTGCCTATCGATAAAGAGAGTGCTAACAATCCATGGCACGTATGGATAGATATAATATCAAAGTTCAGGTTAGTCGAAAAACGTTGGAGTACATTGTTCACAAAGTATTGTTTCGTGTTATCTAACCCAAGCAAATATTTTGATAAAGTGGCAGAGGCATTCTTTCCGGATCTAAAATACATGGTGCTACCCGAGAAAGAGACCTGGCAGTTCCAACACCTTATCGTACCCAGTCTTAGTAATCATCAGGATGGAGTGATAGCACCGTCTTTGGCTCCATGGTTACACGTGTTAAAAAATGTAATAGGGGTGGGCAAAAGCAAAGGAAAGAAGATCTACGTGTCACGGAACAAAGCAACTACCAGAAGATTACTGAATGCTGAAAAACTTATGATGGCTCTAAAAGGATGGCAAACAGTGACTCTCGAAGACATGTCTATAAAAGAACAAGTAAAATGTTTTTCCGAAGCAAGTCATATCGTTGCGCCACATGGCGCAGGACTTACGAACATCTTATGGTGTGAACAAGGAACAAAAATAATAGAGATACAAGATCCAAAAATGATACACAAAAAAGTTTACCCGGTGTTGGCAAACTGTTTGGCCCTAGATCACGAACTTTACCTTGCAAAAACTATTCCAATACAATACAGCGGAAACAGGCCAAAAGGAGTGAAACGACTCAACGATTTGATAGATTTCGAAGTAGATGTCAAAGATTTGATTAGACATTTGGACTAAAAATTATTAAAATGTAATATGAATTACCTTTCAAAAACAAACAGACACGTTACCGAAAAGTACATTGAATTTTTCAAACAAGGAATACCTAATTCAAAAATACTTCCTCACAACGAGTGCATTCAGGCAACCGACGCCGACAGCATATCGCTGTTTGGTATTTTGAGGGGCACAAATCTTGTGTACGAACACTGTCAAAAAAATAAAATTGATTTCTTCTTCATGGATAGACCGTATTGGGGTCTTAGTAGACAGGCACCATACTTCCTTAGGATAGTAAAGAACGACCACGTAAAAAATTTCATAGAAGAGCGTCCAGATGATAGGTTCAAGGCGACTTTTCCTTTCGAAGTGAAACCATACCATAAGAATGGAAGCAAGATATTAGTGTGTCCTCCAACAAACAGCATAAGCACTTTCTTCAAATGCGAAAACTGGTTGGACAAAACAATAAGTGAATTAAAGCAAAACACAGACAGAGAAATTTTAGTGAGGGAAAAACCTTACAATCCTGAAGCACAATTAGGCTCTGATGGCATAATACACACAGGAGAAAACAGCACCAAAGTACCAAAACAACCAATTGTGTGGGACGAGATCCACGCAGTGGTTACTAACAACAGTTCAATCACAATAAAGGCACTGGCAAACGGTGTGCCGGTGTTCACCGACAGCAATAATTGTGCTTTTCCCATTGCAGGAAAAAGTCTAGCACGAATCGAGCAACCGGTGTATGAGGATCCTAGACCTTTGTTTCATAGTCTCGCATATGGACAATTTACAGCAAAAGAAATGCAAAATGGATACGCCTGGGAGATACTAAATGGACGTTGAAATATTTAGAAGGACAGTAAAGGACCGTAAGCGAGGTGCCAGTTGGCAACTTCTACAGCACATGGCTGACGGCATTAGGGCCTGCGGCGACAATCCCATAATAGTTAATGAGCACAAGGAAGGGCCATGGGACGATAACGAGATGGAACCCACAGCACCGATAGGTTGTATGTTTGGCTACGGTGGTAAGAACCAACCACACCATACCAAGGGGCGTAGGAGGGACCTAGTGGAACGTGCTAAGAAAAAGGGCATTTACATAATCACATTTGACGGTGGCATACTTTCTAGTTTTGGCAACACTGTCACACACCCCCAACATCACTGGCGTGTCAGTTTATATTCGCCCATGAACAACGGCGACTTTTTGAATGACAACTCACCAAGCGATAGGTGGGAGATGATGAAAAAGTTGTGGAATGTCAAAAACGAACCATGGCGTAAGTCAAACCAAGATGACCCTATACTGTTTGTCCTACAGCCAAAGGACAACTGGAGCATGGACGAACTTGACCCGATAGATTGGTTCATGGGTGTTTACGACAAACTGAGACCAATCACAGAAAGAAAATTTTTAATACGTCCACACCCAAATCACATGGCACAAATGATTAATCGTAAAAATGAATTCCCAGAAGACTGCACACTCATAGAAGGACAAGCACACTTCAAAGGAGACGAAAAAAAATATTACAGATTCAACTTCCAGGAGGCAATCGCCAACTGTCACGCTGTTGTCACTCACAACTCGACCGCCAGCATAGATTCTTGTGTGAGAGGTATACCGACTTTTGTAACTAGTGACCTCGCCATTTGTTATCCCGTGGCAAATAAGGATCTTAACAACATTGAAACACCATTGTATCCCGACAGGCAACAGTGGTTGAACAACATTGGATACATGCAGTGGACAACTGATGAGATACGTTCTGGACTGGTATTCAAAAGATTCAAAGAAAGGTTAGGGTTTGATGCATAGGCGGATAGGAGTACTGAAAAATCAGTATGTCAACATTCCTAATTTGATTTTAAGTTTTCCCCGTTGTGGGAGGACTTGGATGAAACACCTGTTCGGACACTATATTGCAAAAAAATACAACGTTGAGTTCAGTAAATGGGTTGACCGTCCTAGGCCGGGCATTCCAAGAATACTTTTCAGACACGACTGGATGAGTGCCACGGGACATATCCCATGGGAAGAATATTTCCAAATACAAGACAAACGAAAATTTATTTTTTTAGATGAGATGCAGGAACAGAATATAATCTACCTTTTTAGAAATCCACTGGATGTTTTGTTCAGTTACTGGCCCTACCTAAAGAGTGTGCCTTATAAAAACTTTACACCTCCACAGCACAAGGACATAATTGATTTTGCACATGACAAGCAGTGGGGGTTTGATATAATTATAAACTTTATGAATGCACAACTAGATCATTATGACCAGCACAAAGGTAAAAAACTGAAAGTTCGTTATGAAGATCTTAAGAAAGATGACGAGCAATGGCGGAATATGATAGACTTGATATTCAGTTCATATGCCTATGCCTGGGATAAAGAAGCATTCGAATATGCTAAAACCCAGACAACGTTTACAAAAATGCAAGAAAAAAATAAAACAGATGTTCCAGACGAACTTAAATTTTACAGACGCGGGGGATCAAATTATATAAATGAATTACCAAACGAACAGCAGGAGATCTTACAAAACTGGCCGGGATACAAAGATTTAAATAGGAGAATAAATGAAGATTAAAGTTGTCACATCATACAAACCAGGTACCTGGGAACAGTACGGAAAGAAGGGCATCGAGTCAATGGCCGAGCAGTTTCCACCAGAAGTGGATATAGTTGTCTACGCCGAAGAACCAAAGCCTGATTGTAAGTATGAAAGATTGCAATGGGTTGACCTCAACACAGCCGAACCAGAACTCTTTAAATTCAAGAACAAGCATAAAGACGATCCCGTGGCCAACGGTGAACTGCAAGAAATACCAGGCGGGGTGAGGAGACCTGAAGAACTACAGGCCAAAGGCGGTAAGGACAAGAACAAAGGTTCATATCTCTGGGCCGCTGTGAGATTTGCAAACAAAGTTTTTTGTGTCGTGAACGCTGTGCGTAATTCTAAAGATTATGATTATGTAGTTTGGATAGACGGAGACACTTTTACATTCCGTCCAGTGCCAATAAACTTTTTTGAAAGTTTGCTACCTAAAAATACCATGCTTACCTACCTCGGTAGAGAAAATCCAAATCTCAACGATGGCGGAAAATACCCCGAATGTGGTTTTGTGGGATACAATATGAAACACCCCGAAATACAAAACTTCATTAATGATTGGGAAAAACTTTATATCACTGACGAGATTTTCAAATTGTTAGAATGGCATGACAGTTATGTTTTTTGGTACCTTTCAAAAATCTACAGAAAAGAAAAACAAATTACAGTCAATGACATAGGATACTGGAAGGGTGTTAAAGGACACCATGTGTTCGTTAACAGTGAACTAGGATTGTATATGGATCACTTGAAAGGTAAACGTAAAAATCTAGGCACATCTGCAAAAAATGACCTAAGGCGAAATCCAAATGCTCCGGTCGACATATTCAACGTTGACTACTGGAAGAAAGTACCACCGGCACTGAAATGAGAATAGAAATTTGGACAGAGTATGGACCATTGAACTCTAAACCTATTTTTGAGGCTTTCATAAAAAGTTTGCACGATGCCGGTGATAAAGTTTACCTAAACAAACGTGCCAACGCTGACGTGGCAGTGATATGGAGTGTGCTTTGGCGAGGCAGGATGGAACAGTACCGTAGGATATGGAACGAGTACCGCAGTCAAAACAAACCTGTTGTAGTGATCGAGGTTGGAGGTCTTAGACGTAATGAAAGTTTTAAAATAGGCATCAACGGAATAAACAGAGATGCCGATTTTGCCAATCAAGATTTTGACGACAAACGCTGGCCGTTGTTTAAACATGAACTCAGACCATGGAATCCTACAGGAGATATTATTGTGATATGCGGTCAACATGAAGCATCAGAACAATGGAAGGATATGCCAAGGATGGACACCTGGATTGCCCAGCAAATCACGGAAATAAGAAAATACACAACTAGACCAATTCTAGTACGACCACACCCTAGAAATCAAATAGGATTTAATTCTAACGATTTCAAGAACGTCAAGGTGCGTTTACCAAAAAGAGATTACCGCACCTATGACGACACAGATTTTAAACAAACTCTCGAGAGAACGTGGGCGGTTGTAAATCACAGTTCCAACCCTGCAATAGAAGCCGTGATCAAAGGAATTCCGGTTTTCGTGTCTCAGTCGAGTTTGTGCCACGATGTTGGTAACACCAAACTTTTAGATATCAACACTCCAGCAATGCCAAACAGGATCACGTGGGCGAACAAACTGGCATACACGGAATGGTTCAAAAAAGAAATAGAAGAAGGCCTTCCATGGCGTAGGATCAAAAAGAGACTAGAGGAGAAATACATCAAATGAGAATCAACCTAAATCAGCGAAATGTCATAGAACCTATAGAATGGCAACCCTACACAGGCGAAACTATCACTGTGAGAACAATATTGAGAAAAGGACAAAAGATAATAGAGACAGCGTTCTACGAGGACAAGGTCAAGGCCACCCCAAAGGGCAATGCTTACTGTATAGGTAATGGTCCTTCGAGAAAGGAATTTGATCTAAATCTGTTGAAGTCGACAGGACAGACATACGGATGTAATGCTCTGTATCGAGACTTCATGCCTGATTTCATATTTTCCGTTGATACTAAAATGACAATGCAGATGGTCGAGGACGAAGTAGGACTTAAGACTGTCCACTACGCACCTGCTTTAGAAGTAAACCGGAAACAAACAAAAGGCATGTTACATCTTATTCCTAACAATCCACACTGGATATCAGGCAATCAGGCATTCTGGACCGCGGGTGTGCATGGACACAAGAACATCTACCTGATAGGATATGACTTCAGAGAGTATGGAAAGGACCAATTGAACAACATATACCAAGACACAACCTGTTACGGTGAAAGGCACAGTGATTCTATATTTGAAGGTTGGTTGAAACAATTTAGAGACATGCTGAAAATGAGGCCTTACGTGAACTACACTGTTGTTCATGATAACCCTCCCGAATTTTTAAATTACTTGCAGACAGGTACAGATCTAAAGAATTCTAAGATTATTTCTTATGCAGAGTTTAGCGATACAGTTTTAAACCAGCAGACTCAAAAGTAGGCCTGAAAGAATAAAAATTTTCATTGTGGTTCGAATAAGGATCTTTCAATACTGTCATCTGATACAGGTGCACCATTTCGTGTGCCAGGGTTTCGATAAAGTCTTTCCACGTTGGGAATTTGCTGTGCAATTGAATGTAGTATCCTTCGACCACATGATGTGGTAATTTACGTTGGTCAAATTTGCCTTTGGGTGCTTGTCTGCCATCCCAACTTGCTATACATCTGCCCCAGTCCTTATGAAGTTTTTTGACTTCTATATGTACACGTCCGAGCCTATTACCAAACAACATTGTGTTTAATTTGGTAAACCAATGAGCCACCGCCATGGGAGTTGGCTTGTAACCTTGTACACGACCCCTTGTTTCGAGGCTACGTTTAAGTTCTTTTTTCAAACTCCTGACTTTTGAATGTGTTTTCCTTCTTTGCATGGTTGACAATATTACCAATTATAGTATAATATACTAATAATTATCTAAATTACCAGTATTAAAATGCAGTCAGATTTGCCAAAAACAATAAACGAAGCACTCAAAATATTAGCATATAATGAATATTTCTGGGGAGATCCACAAAAAAGCAAGATTAATCCACATCCTAAGGACAGATCAACCGTGACTTCACTAGCAGAGTCGCAGTATGCATGGACCGAAAAACAGGCCAGATTGGCCCTAGTGATTCTTAAGAGATACCTGTCCAAATTCCAGGCCCATCATATGGACATCAAAAATTTATTGGACAACCCAATATATGACGATGCTTTTAGGGTAATAAACTTTCAGAAAAGCATTGAAAAATTTGTAGACGAAGACGAAGTGACCAAAATTGAAATTAGATTTCCTTATGACAAGAAAGTTATTCAACTTATTCGTTGCCTAAAGGACAAAAAGGACCTGCCTGGTTTGTACTTGCAGTATGACGGAGAATCCAAAAAATGGACTGCTCTTCACACTGATGTTACTGCGTACTACCTAACCTTGATAGCAGTCAGGTATGATTTCAAGTTTATAACTCCTGAGTTGCTAGATGACTACGAACAAATCAAAAAAGAAATCATGGGTCATAGAAAACCAACTGCTAGACTAGTCGGTGAGAAGATAGTGATAGACAATGCCAGTGAACCTTTGGCAGAATATTGGAACACCCACTTAAAGGACAAACCCTTGTTACATCAAGTTGACAGTTTAAAAAATTTCTACATATCATCAAAGAGCATATCTGTCCCTAGCGAATCAGGATTGGCAAGTAAAATTGCACATCACGATTACCACAAGTTATGGATAAACTCGAAAGAATATTCTAAGCAAGAAGTGGTCAAGGCTTTGATAGAACTAGATGCATTTCCTGTAATAATGCCATGCCACAGCGATGTACATGAAGAAGCAGAGATCAGAGAATTTTGGGAATGGTTAAAAGTTTTTGAATCAAAAGGAATAGATATGATGAAAGAATGTTCTTGGGGTTTTGATCTGAAAGAACCTATTTACAGGAAAGAAATAGATAAATTTGACGAGAAAAAGTTTTTAGTGGATAGTCAAAAACCCAGAGAATTTTTCGAGAATCTTTATGAACTCCACCAGATGAGTAAGCAGTTCAAGTTCATAGATGAAAGCACCAAGGTTATATTTGTTAGAAACAGAATACCACGTTCCCTAATCAAGAGCGAGGTAAAACCAAAAGCGGCGGTGATCGCTTTGGGTGGTGGATATTATGCCACAGGCACAGACAACCTAAAAAGACTTCTTGAGAATCTTCCAAAAAAGTTGTATTATAGTGATCATCAACCCAGCAGTTGGGATTGGCATGATCATGTGATTGAAAAAGTATAAATGAGCAGTTGTAAACTAGTAATCAAAGACGAAGTAAATGTGAAGTTTGAAAACTTGTCACTCGAGTGGCGTAAGAAACTGTCAAACAAGTTCAAGTACGAGATACCATATGCAAGGCATTTACCTGCAGTCAAACTCGGCCGTTGGGATGGCAAAGTTTCGTTTTTTGGCTTGGGAGGCACAACCTATCTAAATCTAGTCGATCAGATACTACCAATACTAGAGGACGGAGGGGTGTATGTTGATTTTGAGGACAGGAGAGAACAACATAACTTTGAATTTAAAAAGGTAGATAAGGACTACCTATCACACATCACTTGGCCGGACAATCATCCCTGCGCAGGACAGAAACTCGAACTACGAGACTACCAGGTAGAAACAATCAACAAGTTTATCGAAAACCCGCAGTGCATACAAGAGATCGCCACCGGAGCAGGTAAGACCATAATCACAGCGGCGTTGTGCCAACTGGTCGAGCCGTATGGTAGAACTCTCACAATCGTGCCCAACAAGAGTTTGGTCACACAAACCGAAGAAGATTTTCTCACTTGCAACTTGGATGTTGGTGTATACTACGGCGATCGAAAGGAGTTAGGACGCTACAACACGATAGCAACCTGGCAAAGCCTAAACGTGCTTGAAAAGAAAGCCAAAGACGAACACACAACAGAGTTCCTCGAAGCCATACAAGGCATCAACACAATCATAATTGATGAGGTGCACATGGCAAAGGCAGATGTACTGAAAAGACTTCTCACAGGACCATTTGCACACTGTGGAATAAGATGGGGACTCACAGGCACAGTTCCAAAGGCAGATTACGAATTCATGGGTCTGAAATGTAGCATTGGTGAGGTCGCAAATAGAATACAGGCAAGTGAATTGCAAGACAAGGGTGTGTTGGCCAACTGCCACGTGAATGTGTTGCAGACACAGGACCATCCACAGTTCAAAACATACGGAGAAGAATTGAAATGGCTGACAACAGACTCTACAAGAATGACTTGGGTAGCACAGACCATACAAAGTATCGCAACATCGGGGAACACGCTGATACTCGTTGATAGAATATCAGCAGGAGAAATACTTGAAAAGAAAATAAAAGATTCAGTGTTTGTATCTGGATCAACCAAAAATACAGATAGAAAGGAGCAGTATGATGAAGTATCTACTAGCCAAAATAAAGTTATTATTGCCACATATGGAGTTGCCGCTGTTGGCATTAATATTCCTAGGATTTTTAATCTTGTCCTTATAGAGCCTGGTAAGTCGTTCGTGAGAGTGATACAGAGTATAGGACGTGGAATAAGGAAGGCAGAGGACAAAGACAGTGTGCAGATATGGGACATCACAAGCAGTTGCAAGTTTGCAAAAAGACACCTCGGCCAGAGAAAAAAGTTTTACAAAGAGGCAAATTATCCGTATAATATAGAAAAGATAGATTATGAAAATCCTTACTCTGGATAACCAGACATACACACTAGAAAAGATCCCGGAATGGGTGGACGAGAAATTACGTTTTGCGGTTTTGGATAATTCAGACCCAAGCAACCCGGATTTCTTCTACATACCATTGATATTCCTTGAAAGTTTTAATGCACCTGCCGCCGTACTAGAGATAGGGGATTACAAAATTAAAATGCCTCTGGATTGGAAGATGTTGATAGGCGAGGCCGGACAATCTGAGATGCATGTGTTACCATTGACAAGTCTCAACGATAGAGGGTTTGATGCCTTCACATTTAATCCGTTGAGTAGTAGCAAACCTGACTTTATGCCCATAGACATAGTAGACATATACACAGAAGTGAAATGGTATTTCCCAAAGATCAAGTCCGGGCAGATGCTTGCCGTTCCCTTGTCGGATGGCGCCAAACCCATGTGTGCATACTTTGTCAAAGATATTTCAAGACAGTGTGAACAGGTTGATTATGGCTCGGTCTGGTAGGAGATCAATAACCATTGAGGCACCAGTAATGATCACTAGCAATAAGATAGCAGTATGGATGGATGAAAATTGGATGCACGATTTTTTTGACTTTTTACATTTACACAAATTTAAACTTTCAGGTTTACAACATAAGCAAAGGAAAATAAAATTAACATTTGTTACACCAAAGGATTGTACAATGTTTGGATTAAAATATGCCAGCAGAAAAAAATAGAAAATTTTTTGATTTAAGGAACGGACTAAAAGCCGTAGACTATCGTAACAAAGACTACTTTGATAGGATAGACGACAAAGAGAAATCTTTGTATTCACCTTATATGTTGATGAGGTACGCATCAAACGTTTCATCCAAAGACAAATTCTTCGTTGAACACTACGTGGAGATGGTGAACGAGTGCGTGAACAAACACTGTTTCACATTGGGCAAACACAAGAAACTGCTATGGATCCTGACTGCTATGTGTGGTGCATTACAACAACAGTTTCATCCATGGCTCAAACCAATGAAGCGTGTACCAAACAAGAGTCTAAAAAAATTACAACAGATATATCCAACCTGGAAAGAAACAGATTTAGAAACACTTGATAAGGTCATCACAGACCGAGAACTTGAGGAGTTAATTGAAGCACATGGCATCAACGAATAAATGCACATACTGTGGCAAGGAGTTTGCTAAGGCACGAACACTACAAGTGCATCTGTGTGAGCCCAAGCGTAGATATCTACAACGAGATGAGAAGTGGGTGGTCAACGCATTCATGGTGTTCCAGAGATTCTACAAGATACACCAACACAATTCGAAAGAAAAGACCTATGACGATTTCGTGAAGAGTCCATACTACAACGCATTTGTTAAGTTTGGTAGATACATCATGCACATAAACCCGTTGTATCCAGAGAAGTACATAGACTTTGTGTTAAGATCTAAGATTAAATTGGACCATTGGTCAAGAGACGATCTCTATGAAACGTATCTGATAGAGGCATTAAAGACAGAACCAGTTGAGGCCGCATTGCAGAGGAGCATCACAACAATGATGGACTGGGCAACTGAACAGAACGCACAGTGGTCAGACTACTTCAGACTGGTCAACACTAATAGGGCCGTGGCACACATACAGCAAGGCAAGATAAGTCCATGGTTGTTGCTAGGTTGCAACGCAGGCAAAAGGATGTTAAAATCATTCAACGACGAACAATTACAGATGATAGAAAAATTTATAAACCCAAGTTTCTGGCCAAGCAAGTTGAAAAGTTATCCAGCAGATACAATGCTGGTACAGGACACAGCAAGGGAGGCCAAAATTGTCTAAGGTCAAGTTGGAAATAAACGACGAAATGAAATTCGAAGAAGGTGACTGTGCTGTGATAATCAAGGAAGACGGTTCTATAGGAAGAGTGATAATGCCTGACATGAATAAGGAATATCTAGACACAGAAGGATACAGGAAACTGCTAGATGTAATAGATGTGTTGGACCCTGGTAGCAAAGAAGAGTTCATCAAGTACAATGAAAAAGACAGAGGGAGTGTACATTAATGCCTGATGTTGACATAGATTTTTTTGACAGAGACGGTGTGCTGAAACTGTTCAAACACACGCCGGCAACAATGATAAAAGATGGCAAGACAGAAAAACACAAGACAGGTGTTTACTTCCACGCAGTACCTGAACATCCGGTCACAGGGCACAGCACACTGGACTACAAGAAAGCAGAGGACAGAGGCTACTTCAAGATAGACATGCTGAACGTGAACATCTACAAGGAAATCAAGTCAGAACAGGAACTAGTCGAACTGATGATACAGGAACCAGACTGGGACATGCTGAAGGATCCAAAGACAGTGGAAAACCTTTTCCACCTAAATGGCCATTTCAACATAGTGTCGAAACTAGAACCCAAAACTATCGAACAACTTGCGGCTGTATTAGCCATAATACGTCCTGCCAAGAGGCATCTGATGTACAAGGACTGGAAGGACATAATGGCAGAGGTATGGGTGCGTCCAAAGGACGGGTCATATTTCTTCAAGAAGTCACACGCCGTCGCTTACGCCCAGGCGATCGTTGTGCAGATGAATCTGATGTCACGTGCTAAATATAGTTTTGATGCAACGTCAAAAAACTAAGAAAAAAATATCTAAAAAATCCAAACAAAAATCCAAGTCTTCTAAACGTTCAGAGTATGGCAGTTATCAGCCGGATAGTGGTTTAACACAACATTATCTTATAACAGGTGCTATACTTCCTGAAAAAAAGAAGACTAGATAGGTTTTCTAACCAATTGGATAGTTCGTCTCTTCACCCGTTTCTTTGAAATATCAGACAGTCTCACGGTTGGTCCATGTACTATCTCAACATCCTTTGAATTCAGTGTTACAAGTGTAGTGCGGAAGTACCTAAACTGCCCCTTAAGGAATATGTTGATTGGCAGTTTCCTGTTGCTTTCGTGCCACCAGGTCTCTCCACATTTCAAAAATTTCATTTTGTCCTGTGGTAGCATGAGCCTCCCGTAATCGTAGAAACTAATAACATTTACGTCTTCGTTTTGCACAATACCAACGTATTCCAAATCGCCCTTTCTGATCAGACTTAGGAATGGGAATTTGTCCCTCAAAGTGTTAAAAATTTCGTTCATGCTCTATCTATAAATACTGTTAAATATGTATTATGCAAACAGTATCAAGGTATTTACTATCACAGTTGGTAATAGCCTACGTAAATGGTTATCACGGGAGGAATTCAAAAGTGTACGATAGACGTTTAACACTACACAGAGGAGTGAACAATCCTATCACTTTCACGTTTAAAAACGAGGATCAGAAGGCACAGGATATCACTAGCAAGACCTACGAGTTCAACATAGTGGACACAGAAAGCCAAAAATCAGTTCTAACAAAAACACTAACTGTGTTAGATGATGGCTCAACGGTGAGCACAAAAGGTGATGCAAGTTGCACAGTAACAGAGGGTGACCTATTACAGTTGGACGCCAAGTTCTATAATTTTGCAGTGCGAGAAGTCAAATCAGACGGTAGCAGGGAGGTTACCTATGCTGATACAGGATATGCGGCGGCCGGCACAGTAGAATTACTAGACGGAGCGTACCCCCAGTTTGTACCAAGCACTTCAGTATCGGCCTTTACATTGTCAGGAGACATATTCACATCAAGTGCAATTGACGGCAAGCCAGGCATCAACAACAATATTGCTCTGCATACTGTTGCAATCTATCCAAAAAACTTTTCAGGTACATTAAAGATACAGGGCACTATGGAAAGTGATCCCACATCAGACAACGATTATTTTGATATTACCAACACGAGTCTGAGCAGTGCATCTAGTGTTTCCACACTCAACTTCACAGGTGTTTTCCAAAACGTGAGATTTGTGGCTACAAGGACTACTGGCACAACCGGCCGTATTGACAAAATCCTTTATAGACAGTAAAATATAGGGTATGAACCTGATCCAATCTACTATTCTGACGAGCCTGCCTGCGGGTAGGAAGAAGACACCATCTGGGTGGATAAGTTTCAACGCACCCTGTTGTGTACACAACGGCGAGACAGCAGACAAAAAGAAACGTGGAGGCATTATGACCAGTGCGGACGGCACTGTCAGTTACCACTGTTTCAACTGTGGGTTCAAGGCCAGTTACGTGATCGGTCGTAAGCTCACATACAAGATGAGACAGTTCATGAGCTACATAGGCATACCCGACGACACAATCAAAAAATTGGCCATCGAGGCCATGCGTGAAGAAGAGAATGACGTCAAGTATGAGAAAAAGAAATTCGTATCATTCAAGAAAAAGGAACTGCCGAGGAACACACACAAATTAGACGTGTGGCTAGAGAAGTATGTGGCAAACGATCTTACACAGCCGCAATGGACCAAAATAGACGGCCTGCTGAAATACCTAGAAAGCAGAGGAATGGGCGCAGATTGGTATGACTTCATGTACTCTCCAGACAAGATGTGGGACATACATCAGAGACTGTTGATCCCGTTCTACTGGAGGGGTGACATCGTGGGTTACACAGGAAGATTGTTTGATCAAAAATCAAAAGGTGTGAAGTACTATACCGACGTGTGGCCAGGATACGTGTTCAACATGGACGCACAGGACTGGACCAGGAAGTTTGTGATAGTAACGGAGGGTCCTTTCGATGCCATAGCCGTTTCTGGTGTGAGCATACTTGGTAGTGAGATAAATGACACACAAAGAGAGTTGATAGACGGTCTCGGAAGGCAAGTGATAGTAGTGCCTGACAGAGACGCTCCAGGAGAAAAATTGATAGACCAAGCAATCGAGTATGGATGGGGTGTGGCGTTTCCAGAATGGCAAGACGACGTGGGCGATGTTGCAGACGCAGTGAGTCATTACGGTAGGTTGTTCACATTACAGTCTATACTCAACACAACAGAAACAAGTAAACTGAAGATAGATTTGAAGAGGAAGATGCATGGTTGACCTTGACAAAATATATTATATTTTTTACACGCCCGGCAGTTGTGGCACACTGCTGAGCCTGTTAATTAGATCACAGATAGATGGCAAGTTTACATTCGCAGGATTTGAAAACAACACCGCACACCAATACAAGCAAAACGCAATAGCCAAAACGCATTCGTACTATGAATATAAAGACTTTTTGCAAAGTGGCGTAAGCATAGAACAGCATTTGCGTGACAACCAATACAACGATTCCTGGTTCCAACGCTGTCATCCTCAATGGATAAATGCGATACAGGAACTAGATCTACCAAATCTGATACTATGCTACCTCAGTGATAAAGAGATGAAGGCAAACAACATGTATATCAAAGAAAGGCAGGCAATAATAGATGCCATGCACAAGACGCCTATTAACTTTAAAATAGACAAAGGACACAAGGACATAGAAAATCTTCTGATAATGAAAATGTTTAAACTGTATACTGAAGAAGAGAACAAGCATTTGCATAGTGTGAAATCGGTAAACATGAATCGAGTGTTGGAAAAAGAGTTCTCAGAATTATCCAACTGCTGTGAAATAAAAGACAGAACGTTGCTAGAAGAAATCATAGACGAATACAACGCAAAACAGAAACCAGATAAGTTACCAATATCGATAAAAACTTATTTAAAAAAATATCACAATAGTATATAATAGACGCATGGCAGAATACACATTTGACGTACAGAAACTTTACATAGAGATGCTCCTAGCGGACGCAGAATCATTTGCGAGGGCACAGAACATATTCAAACCGGAATCGTTTGATCGTAAACTGCAACCGATTGCCAAGTTCGTCAAGGACTACATGGACGAGTACAAGGTTATGCCAGACGTTGAACAGGTCAACGCCAAACACGACATCAAACTGAAATCGGCCAAGGACTTGGATCCTAGCCATTTCAACTGGTTGCTGGACGAATTTGAAACATTCTCGAGACACAAGGCACTGGAACATGCAATCCTACAATCAGCAGACTTGCTTGAAAAGGGAGACTATGCTCCGGTAGAGGACATGGTCAAGGACGCTGTCAACGTTGGACTGACACGTGATCTCGGTACAGACTACTTTGAGGATCCTAAGGGAAGACTAGAGGCACTCAAGGCAAACAACGGACAGATCAGCACTGGCTGGCAGAACCTAGACAAGAAACTGTTTGGCGGTTTCAACCGTGGAGAACTAAACATTTTTGCAGGTGGATCAGGCGCAGGTAAGAGTTTGTTCTTGCAGAATCTTGCGGTGAACTGGGCACTGGCTGGTCTGAACGTTTGTTACATATCTTTTGAATTGAGTGAACAACTGACAGCAATGAGATTGGATGCTATGATGACAAACATTCCAACCAAGAAAGTGTTTCCTGAGATAGAGAATGTTGAGATGAAAGTCAAGATGTTGAAGAAGAAATCAGGAAACTTGCAGATCAAATACTTGCCAAGTGGTAGTAACGTGCTAGACGTTAGGACATATTTGAAAGAACTAGAACTGAAGAACAAGAAGAAAATAGACTGTATATTGATAGACTACTTGGATCTTATGATGCCAAAGAGCAAAAGGATATCACCAGCGGACCTGTTTATCAAGGACAAGTATGTGTCTGAGGAACTGAGGAATTTGGTTGTAGAGAAACAGTGTGTGTTGGCGACAGCATCACAGTTGAACAGGGCATCGGTCGAGGAGATAGAGTTCGACCACAGCCACATATCAGGCGGACTGTCTAAGATACAGACTGCTGACAACGTGATAGGTATATTCACATCGAGGGCAATGAAGGAGCGTGGCAGATATCAGATACAGTTCATGAAGACAAGATCAAGTTCGGGCGTTGGACAAAAAGTTGACTTGGAGTTTGATGTGGACAGTTTACGTATCAGAGACTTGGCGGACGATCCAGAATACAAACAGTTTGACAAACAGCGTAGCACCATATACGATAACCTCAAGAAGACATCCAAAGTCACGGGCAACGATACTCCGAAAGATGCAAGAGACAATGCACCAGACCCAACCAAGGGTGACACCATAGGCAAAGTGAAAGCGACTGTGGAAGGCGGCAAACTGAGACAACTGTTGAACGAACTGCACTCAGACGAAGAACAATAATTTTTCCTAACATAATATACGCAGAATAAGACACAGCAACAACTCAGACTACGTGGAATGTTACGATTTCAAAGGATTTAGACTAGAAAAATATATAGATTAAATAGTTGGATGAAATCCAAGACAGCCATATTTGTACCCGCAAAAGGTCAAAGTGAAAGAATTGCAAATAAAAATCTAACAATTCTAGACGGCGAGTACCTATTCAAAAGGAAACTGCACCAAGTATTACAGTGTTCGGAAGTAGACGAAGTGTGGATAGATAGTGAATGTGATAATATACACCAACTGTGTAGTGACCTACCTGTCAAACACCTATACCGGAACAAAGAACTGGCAAACAACAAAACAGACGGACACGAGATGTTCGCAAATCAAACGAGGCACACAGACGCCGACATAGTTGTTCAAGTACTGTGTACTGCACCTTTCTTGGATGCCAATACAATAGACCAAGCACTGAAAAAATTCAAAGAGAGCTCACACACTAGTCTAGTGGCTACCAACACACAAAAGATTTACGAATGGAAAAATGGAACACCCACATATGGCGATCGAATACCCAACAGCAAGGACCTACCAGGCACAGTGGCTGAGTCCATGAGTTTTTATGCTGTGAAGACAGGCGGACAGGCAGTTCAAAAAAGATTTACAGATAATGTAATGCTTTACGAACTAACACCCTTGCAGAACATAGACATTAATAACAAAGAGGATCTGGAACTGGCAAAGGTTATTTGTGCAGGACAGCGTTCATTTAAGACACAACAATTGAAACTTTTATCAAAGGTCATCACAAGTCCTATGTTAAGTGACATCTGCAAAGAAATGAACATCAAACACTTTTTAAGTGATAAGATAAAACCCCAATCGAAGGGGAAGTTTCTAGGTTATGCAAAGACACTACAACTAGAAACACTAAAGGATGAAAACTGGAAAGGCATATTTGATGCCTTACAAAGTTATGATTTCATAGTGCCCGGTGACGTTATTGTAGTGGCCACCGATGTGCCTGAGAAGGCATACTTCGGGGACCTTAATGCAATATTTGCCATCCGGGAAGGAGCGGTCGGTGTGGTGGTAGACGGACATACACGCGACACAGACAGGGTATCAGCAATGGGGTTACCTGTGTACGCACACGGTAATAGGGCCGACGATATCAGATTTGAAGGCACGGTCAAACAAATGAATTCAAAAGTAAAAATAAACAACGTAAGTGTAAGGAACAATGACATAATATTTGCCGACACAGACGGCGTGATATGTGTGCCACAACAGAAATGGAATGCTGTGCTGTCAAAACTGAAAGACAAACTTAAGACAGAGATGACAGTCAAGTTGGAGGCAACTTTTGGATCAGATCCCACCCAAGTATTAAATGATGTGGGAGAGTTCTAATGAACAAACTTGCGTGGACCGATTTCGATACCAAACACAAGGGACAGAGGTGTTTCATACTGGGAAATGCACCAAACCTCATCGAAGAAGAATTGGAACTGTTGAAAGATGAAAAGGTGTTCATCACCAACAGAGGATATAAGGCCCTGGACCATGGTCTAGACCATTACGACTACCTGGTCGTGTGTGATCTTGTGGTGTATCAGGATTTCCACGCTGAGTTGTGTGAAACAGATCAAGGCACACGACTATATCCCTATTGGTTCAAAAACTTGCCCGAATATCATGGAGAATCGTTCCTGCCGTTCCAGTATCACGTGCCTCCCGGCAGGCCATACGGCGTCCAGACCAGAGAAGTGAGAGTCGTGGATCAGTGGCCGAAATCATGGCAAGACGGATGGGGCAAGGCAGGCAACGCTGTGTTGAATGCGGCAGTGATAGCATACTTCATGGGATTCACGGAAATATACCTGCTGGGGGTTGAAATGGTTTACAGGAAGGGTGATACACACTTCTACAAAGACACCAGCAAAAGAGAAGAAACGGTCCCCGACGGGCACAGGTCGAAGGGCATACACATGCTCGAATTCTATGCAAAAAAATTCGAGGCAGAGAGCATCAAGTTCGTTAACTTGTCGCAGGGCTTCCCATGGAAAGACAGTATGCTTTGTGATAATCTCAGGAACGTAATTACAGGTGGTGATGACAATGCTATCTAACAAATTCAAAAGGCTCGACGCCGACATCATAAAGAGCATCGAAGACATATGCGGTCACACTTATGCGAGATGCAGGCCTTACTTTACCAACACGAGGACAGCACTAGACATAGGAGCCAAAAGAGGACACTTCGCCAAACACATGCAGAAAGACTTTAGCAAGGTGCATATGTTCGACATGAGACCAAAACTGAAATGGCGTAACCTCAATCCCAACAAATGCAAGATACACCGGTGTGCAGTGGGCGACCACAACGGCACTATAACTTTCAACGGTGCCGTGACTAACGTGGCCGGCGAGACAGCACAACTCAAGACCATAGACAGTTTTAACTTCGATGATGTGGATTTCATAAAGATAGATGTGGAGGGCGACGAACTGAACGTACTCAAGGGTGCTGTGAACACTTTAAAAAAACATAAACCAGTTGTGGTGCTCGAACAGAACCATACCACCGAGACCTACAACAAGGGCAAGTACGGTGACGCAGTGAGATGGTTGGAGCAGAACGATTACAAGATCGCAGACTATGACGGTATGGATGATTGGATAATGACTCATGTTTAACGCTACACTACCGACACCCATAGAGCTCGCTTTCGAACCAATTAACCTCTGCAATGCTAGGTGTTTCTGTTGTCCTTACACATTCCTAGAGAAGGACAAGGAGTACAGAGGCAAACGTATGACCGGCGAACAAATATCAGGTCTCATTGATGAGTTTGCCAGCGGTCTGAAAAAGCATAGCATAAACACCAATCACTCTGTTGTATCCCCATGGAGATACAGTGACCCACTAGTGTGTCCCGATCTGGAAACAATTTTCGAACTGTGTGCAAGTCACAACCTACAAGTGGTACTGACCACAAACGCAGTGAGTTTTACCGAACCTAAGTGCAAGTGGCTGGTGAAATACACATCTTACATCAAACAAATAAACATTTCTATAATCGGATACAACAGGGAGGAAATCAGAGAATACATGGACATAGATTGGAACGTGACCAAAGAACGTTTAAAGATGATTAAAGAAAAATATCCCGAGCTGAGTAAGAAAATGAACATAGGCATTAAACATAAGATACAACACCCTGAGAAAAAACAGTACGGACAAATTGTAGACAAAATACAGAAGTTGACTTTAGGAAAAGTCAAAGTGAAAAAGGATTGGCTTGAGAACAGATTGGTCTATAACAAGTTTGACGACGACGGTATCAATTTTGGTATAAACGAAAAAAATTTTGTAAAAGGATGTTCAATGGTGCATGGCAAGATACTAAGACGTTTAGAGATAATGGTAGACGGCACTGCTGTGCTTTGCTGTGATGATGCCACCAAACAAACAAACTTTGGCAACGTGTTTGAACTAGGTATGGCAGGTGTATGGAACAACCTCAGGGAATACCATAACATGCTTTACAGTGACAAATGGCAAGAAGAGAAAAAAAATATGATGTGTAACACTTGCAGTAGGGCAAGATTCAGTTGGGACACAAAACAATCAAAAGACGTGATAGAATACAACAAGCATTTTACCAATGCGTAAATTACCAAAAAAGCGTAAATTAGGAAAATAACGCGAAGCGTTAAAAAGCGTAAAGCCGACCTTGACCATCTCTGATCTCCGCCGGCTCCACTGTGTTTAAATTAGAATGTGAATTTGATTCCAGCCGCGGCATCTTGTGTGTCAACACCTGATGTGACGTCTGTCATTTCAAAGGCACCATACACGCTGAAGTTTTCACCGATCTTCTTCTCGGCTCCCACTGTTGTGTATGTGTTTCCATCCTTGATCTTGCCGTAACCCACTGAGTACGTTGTGTCTTCGATCACGTGCGAAGCAACGAATTCGTTGGCTTTGGTGTCAAGATCGGTTGATTCCACAGTCTTGATTGTGTGGTTGTAACCGATCGTTGTGGCATCTGTGATGTCAAAAGAAGCACCAACACCCTTGTACTCGATGTTGTTCACTTTGTCATCCGTGTAGGCGATACCCACGTTTAGGCTATCGCTGATGTCCATAGACGCCGCAGTCTCGTACACGTCAACGCCTGACTTACCAGTTGTACCGTCAACTTTTACCAAGTTGTCGATCTGGATCGCACCAAGCGTGTTCGAGTAGATCACTGTGTGTGAGTCTCTGCTGAACAGTTTCTGTGCGGCAGTATTACCGTATTCCGGGAACACATCCGTCTTAGATGTCACAGCACCCTTGAACACAGAATTCTGTCTTCCGGCTGATAGCACACCTGCTCCACCCATGTCAACGCCGGCGAAAGCCAGTTTTGAATCAAATGGTGTGGAACCAGAGTCATCTGCATCGATCGCCACTTCCAACTTGGCGAAACCGTCAACGCCCTCTGAGATGTTGCTCGAGAAGTCAACACCGATGCTGGAACCATTGTTCTCTGCCTTTGATGTTGAGACGCCGTTGGCGTCCTCGTTGTTAGAAAGCATATAGTTCAGTGAACCATAAACCTTCATATCAGCCGCTTCGGCCGGTGTTGGTTTCATCAACCAACCGATTACCACAAGTGCCACTATTATGGCCGCACCTATGGCCGTCTTCTTCTTTGTCATTTTCATTATAGATTGTCTCCTATATCTTTTTCTTTTTCTATAAGGTTTATAAATGCGATCACTGGCCTAGTGACCGCTCTGGATTGTAAGTTATATTTATCAAAAAAGCAACACTTAATAATTGCATTTGGTAAACTTTCTCCTCACGGTTACAAACAAATAATTACATATAGACCAGTTCATAAAACAACTTTAACAAATGAAGATAAACCAACGACTGTTTGACCATTACGGCATAGACACAGGCAAGGACCTCAAGATGCAGGTCAGGTGTCCGAGGCCGTTCGACACCGTGCTGATAGACAAGCAGGGATCGTGCTACGCCTGTGAGTGCCAGGCCTGGTTGCCACAGAGCATAGGCAACCTTCAGTTGAAACCACTATCGGAGATACTGGGCGGCAACACACACCGGCACCTGCAGGCCACCATAGAGGACGGCACGTTCAGGTACTGCAACGAGCACAGGTGCACACACCTGCGGCACGGCATAGGCTGGGACGAGGGCAGGCCGTTCCAGGTGAGGCTGGCCATAGATGACAGTTGCAACCTGAGGTGTCCAAGTTGCCGCAAGGGCATGATATTCCACAAGGAGGGTTCAGCGTACCGGAGGGGCATCTTGCTGGCGGACAGGGTCAACGACTGGCTGGCCATGTGCGACACACCGATACAGGTGCACATAGGATCCGATGGTGACCCGTTCGCTTCCCATGTGTACAGGCACTTCATGGAGCACACGCCCGTGCGCGACAACATAGAATACACCATCCTCACCAACGGGCTCATGTTCCAGGAGTTCCACACACGTGTTCCGCACGTGATAGGACGCACGACGCAACTGGGCGTGAGCATAGATGGCGCCACCCGAGAGACCTACGAGCGGCTGAGGCTGGGCGGGCGTTGGAACAAGATACAAGAGAACCTGGAGTGCATGCGACAACAGAAGCGCGAGCACGGGTTCGAGTTCGTCATGCACTTCGTGGTGCAGAGGCACAACTACCACGAGATGCGTGATATCATATACCTGGCGGAGCAGTACGAGGTGGACCGGTTGTGGCTGAACAAGATCGAGGACTGGGGCGTGATGTCGGACTGGCGCGAGCAGGACATATTCCATCCAGACCATCCAGAGCATGACAGGTTCCAGCAGGAACTGGAGCGTGTGAAGCCGTTGCTGGACCACGAGCACACCAGACCCAGGGTGCAGGCTCCCAGGCTCTACAAACGCAATTAGATTATTTCAATTTGGGACCGAACCTATCCAGGAACAACTTTGCGAAACGCTCATGGTGTTCGATGCCGTAGTGTGCGCCATCCCTGGCGTATGATGGTGAGGCGTGGAGGTCCCTGGCAGTGAACTTGTCCCAGTGGGGCCAGCAGTTCCTCAGCGTGTAATCCTCCAGCACGTTCAGTTGAGGATCCACCTGCTTGATGTCCACGTATGTCTGTGCGAAACAGTGGAACACCTTGGCCCGCTTGTGCTCTGCGAATTTCTGCACGAAGAAAAGTGAACGGTAGAACACCTGTAGGTCATCATCACTGGTCTGGTATCGCAACTTCTCGTCGGTGCCCAGGAGGTTCAGTGGTGTGTTCTTGGAACCACTATACCATTCTCGCCTGCTGGTCTCGGGCCAGCATATTATGATAATGTTTGGGTCCAGCGTCTTCTCTGTGCTGTACAGCATACGTACCACTCCCTCCGGACTGTATCCAGGTTGTCCGAGGTTCCAGTACCTAAGTCGTTGTGTGTTCCATTGGCTGACGTGGTGTGCCCATGTCTCCTCTGGCTCCAATCCCACTCCCCAGGTGTGCGAACAACCCAGTATGACCACGTTCTTCTTGCCATCTGGCATGGGGTTCCACGACGGGCACCTGAACGGCCAGTCGTCAAAAGCCTTGGGCTCTCTGTCAGAGAAAAATCCGTACCTCATACGCTCCCCTTCGACAGCATCATCTGTTGCTTGATCTTCATGCTTATGTACAGTTCCATGAAACCCATCCTGCCCTTGCGTCCGAACAGATCCGGGTATTTTAGTTTGCCAACCACGAGGTGTTTCTCGTCGCCGTAGCATTCCAGGATGTTCTTCTTCTTGAGGTGTCTAAATCTCAAAGCCTTGTTCTCATCCAGGTACTGTATCAAGGGTGATTCCTTTTTCAGCAACATTTTTGCCACATAGGCAGGCACGTTCTCGTTGCGTTCGCTGAGTTGTATGGAATAGAATCTTTTCACACAATTAATTATTGTGCTAATGGTGGACCGGACAGGATTCGAACCTATGGCCTTGAGTTCCGCAAACTCACGCTCTATCCAACTGAGCTACCGGTCCTTTGGCGTGCCCGGCAGGATTCGAACCTGCGACCCCAAGTTTAGGAAACTCGTATTCTATCCAACTGAACTACGGGCACCTGTGTGGTGGAGGATAGGAGAGTCGAACTCCTGACTCATCCATGCCATGGATGCGTGATCCCACTTCACCAATCCCCCAAACGAACCAATCGCATGCAAGACCAATGAGTTTTTTGGTGTATATGGTAATTCTGGCATAATTGGTTCAAATGGTGCCGCTTCACGGATTCGAACCGCGGACCTACTGATTACAAATCAGTTGCTCTACCAACTGAGCTAAAGCGGCATCACAGTTATTATATTACACTATAAACCCGTTCTAGTCTACCTTTTAAACGCACACAGACGCCTGTATATTGCTGGTAAAAATACTTCTGGAGTAGTTGCCTATCGAGTTGATTTACCTAGTAAAATATGCTATGTTATAAAAGCATAACTGATATGCAAGTAACACATAAATAATAGACCCAACAAGGTATTAGAGGAGAACATATGAGAGACACAAAGTCAATAATTGCTTACGCAAAACAAATGCAGAAGAAGGCCAAAGAATCTGTGTTAGGTAAACTGTTGCGTAGAGAAGTTGAAGTTGGTGCCAACGGCACACAACAGTATGTTATCAAGAACGGCGCCAACGCTGGAAAGATCGCTGTAAAAGATTCTTTCCAATAGAGGCTAATACTGTTCGTGGTTAAATAACCGCGATGACATCCAAAACACTCAAGACACTTGCGACCATACTGATCGCCATCACTCTGTCTGGCTGTGCCAACAAACAGTTGGAGACAAAGGGACCAAAACAACCCACCACTTTGGACACAGTTGGTAATGTAAAGAATCTAGGCCTAATGCTCGGATGTATGTTCGCACCAAACAATCCGGACTGTGAAAAGTACAGGAACAAAAAGTCGGATGATAACCCACATCAGACACAAGATGAATATCTTAAAGAAGTTGATGAAAGTTTTGAAAAGTTTGATGAGAACTCTTAAACCTTAAGTTGACCGTCTAATTGTAAGCCTTCCAACTCTGCTGGTTTCCCTTTGGGATATGTGGGTTCTATATGAAACTCCTCACCTGTCTCGTCATTCTTACAACCCGCTAACAACCAATCATACTGGAATTCCATGTCGTTGACAAACTCCCAGAGTACATCATAGGTGTCCCTCACGGGATCTTTGAGTAGCAGTTCATTCTTACACTCCTCCATGGAGCCAAATTTTTTCTCCATCTCAAATGTCTGCATGGTGATTATAGGGTCCTGGCCTATCAAGTAGGCCAGTATCAGTATCTTGTACATTATTTGCCTTCGGGTAGGTGGACACACTGACCTTCAGAGGCCTTGAGTCCTGCCTTTTTGTCATAGAGCCACACATATGAATATGTGATGTCCGAGCCCGATACTTGACACTTCTTACCAAAACTTAACTTTGGGTTCGAAGGTATCGCGCAACCTGTGAGCATTAATGCAAGTGCTATTATAATACTAGTTTTCATATGCAGTAATTATAACATATTTTGGCTGTATGTAAAGAAATAAATATGGTTACTATAAGGAGAACAATATGTTTTTTACATTAGGAATAATCATCGGAATAGCAGTGGGTTGGTTTGCCAATGAGAAATGGGATGACCTTAAATCTGCAAGTTCAAAGGCAATGTTTTGGAAAAAATAATGTTGGCGAAATTCGTATTCATGTTGTTGCTTGTAGGGTCCACGCCCGAGCAAACAACATGGGTATGGCCCGAAGCGTACACCTATCCTGAAGAAAGAAACGTGTTAGTCGCCGTGCCTGTGGTGCCGGTGTCTGTAACTGTACTGAACTAATATGACGGAGGACGACATATGCTTAAATGGATTAAGAAGTTATGGAAAAGATACTACGAGTTCACTATCAAATCCTACGAGGAGAAGCCACCTGTAATCTACAAGGTGGGCAACAAGCGTTTCGTCAAACACAAACGGTTCAGTAAAGGTCCAGTCCCAAAAACAAGATACGAGGAATAATCTATCTCTGTATGTGCTTGACGAAGATGTTGGTGACGTGTTCGTTATTGATCACGTGATCCACCTGCACAGCGATGTCTCTCGACTCCAGAGCGTTGGCGTGTGGACCCGTCCAGTTCGCTTGGTCATCGGTCAACGGCACACCCCAGTTCTTCCTCATGGAAGATTTTATCCTACCTAGGCTGAAGTCAACAAATCGAAACTGCTTGGTTTCATTGCGTAAAGTTTCTATCATAAACTTCAATCCGTACTTGGCAGTGTGATAGGCACCTGCACTGCTGGAGTTTGAATCCTGGTGGGTGGTCATATAGATTATTGTCCCTTTTTCGTTCTGCCTGGTGAATATCTGTGTCAGCAACATTGGTGCCAGTTGATTGCACTTCATGACATTCATCCATTGTTCGAAAGGCGAGTCTATGAACTTTTGGTGTCCTTTGTCGTGACCCGCATTGCAGATCAACACATCATAACCCTTGAGGTCTATGCCCTGTAACTTGTCGAGGTCATGGTGATCCCATTCCGGCCTATTGATTTCAAATATCTCGTGACCCTTTGACGACAGTAATTCGGTAGTGGCCTTGCCTATGCCACTAGTGGTTCCTGTGATTGCGATCTTCATCTTAGTAGTACTTGGGATGGTCCTTCATGGGAGTGTCCTTGACATTGTCCCTGGTCCTGATCGTCTCTGCACCATCGAACACAATGTTCTGCCCTGTCATGAACTTGTTGGTATCGCTGTTCAACCAAAGCAACACGTTGGCAACGTTTTCTGATTCCGTTCCCGTGCCCAATGGTATATCATTTTTGTATATCTTTTTCAGTGCCTCGCCATGGTAACCCACGTACAAGTTCTTGGTTCTCTTTGAGTTTCCAAGTATCACATTATTGAATAAGTTTTTCTTCCAGGTCCAGAAAGCACTCGCAGACCTGAAGTAGAACTCCGCCATGTGTTTGGCCCCACCAGTCGCTGGCTTGTTCGGACCACCTGCGTAGATCAAGGAACTGATCCCAGATATACTTGCCCATTTCATTAGATTGTTCTCGTCAGAGAGTTCAGGTTTGCACTCAATGATCAAACTTGCCAACGGCTCTGCACACATCTTCACCGCGTGTTGTATGTCCTCAAGTTTCAGTTTGTCCCAGCCTATGTTCCAACTTTCGCCGACCAGCCAGTACACCTTTGTTATCGGTCCTTGTTGTCTTGCTGTCTCCACAACATCTTTCATGTCGGTGCCCTCAAACATATTTTTTTGCACCATTGTGATGTTTGGATTCTTCTCTAATTCTTTTGCGTGGTCGTCGTACTTCCTGTATGTACCTACCACCTTGTGTGTCTTTGCTTCTTCCTGTGCCACGAAACTTCCTATCGAACCATTAGCACCGCAAATCAAAACTGTCATCTATTCTCCTTGTATTGAAGTGTGTGGCCCGGAGGCCACGCACCACTGGTGTATTATTTTCCTACCCAACTTTTTCCCGCTTTATCTAATATCGCGGACCAACCTGTGGAGTCTAAGTCTCCGTACACAGATGGATGGAATAGTTTTTTCTTTTCGATGTGTCCTGTAACAGAACCGTCCTTTAACACGTTCACCCATGCCGCTCTAAGTTTGGCTACATCGGCTTCGCTCATGTTAGCAGAATCCAAGTAAGTGAACGTTTGGATGTCATTGTACTTGTAGTCTGGGAATAGGTCTGCCATTGGCTCCATGTCTAAGATCTTTGTAGGTCCGGTGTTCGCCCAACAAGAGATACCGTTCTTTGTCACACCGCTAACTGCTTTTGGCATGTTAGTGAATAACATATCTGTATCACCTGCAATGAAACCTTTGAGACTCTTACCTGATGAACCGTATGGAACGAACTTCATAGGTGTGCCAGTCACTTCAACCAACGGGTCAATCAAGTGCTGACCGTATGAGTTTGAAACTGCGAATGTAAGTCTCTTACCGGCTTTCAATTTGTTTACCGCAATGTCAATGCTGTCGTTAGAACAGAATGCCATTGCTCTGCCCCAACCTGTTCCGATCCATGATTCCGGAGAGGCCTGTAATTCATTTCCTACAGTTTCGTGCTCCAGTGTGTTTTGGATCCAAACACTTGGGTTCTTGCTTGTTTTTAGATAGATAGTGGCTCCAACTGTGCTGTCAACGATGATCTTGTTGAACTTGTATCCTGTCTCTCTTTCCAAGATAGGAATGAACAATTCAGCGTTGTCGTAAGCAGTTCCACCCGGGGTACCTGTTACTAGGTAATCGATTGTCTTTGCATTCACAGACGTAAGGGACATCAGTGAAACAAAAAACGCGATGATTGTCTTCTTCATTTATTTTTCCTTTGTTTAAGTTAACTTTCAACATTATACATTTTTGAGTACAACGTGTCAACAGTCAGGACACGAGTCAAGCAATAGGAGTTAGTTATTCCTGTACGTGTCCTGTCTGTTTTGGAAATGTTTGCGAATGCTCACGGGCTGGCGTTCTCTAATGAGTAAAGAGAGATCTGATATTGGCATATTGCGATCTCTCAGGCGTCAGTTTTTATCCCGACGTCGATGTTGCTATCGGCGTTACGTGGGTATTTATTTTGGTAATATTATCTGATACCGAGATTTGGAATGTGTGGTAACCAGTCAGAGTAGATATGTAACAGCCTTATCACTGCACCCTGTATCTGTCCCTGCAGAACAAATGCGAAGATCACTATCAGTGTGTCCCATCTTCGCAGTAGGTATCCGATAGGCAACAGTGCGGCGGTAACCATCATGTAGTACATCTGCTGTTGCACAATGGTGCCCATGTAGAACACCAGACACATCAACAGTATGAACGTGAGAGTGTACAGCAGTTTCTGATTAATTTTGAACAGCACGTGTAGGTGCTTGGCAAATGGCCATGCCGCTAGTAGACACAGAGCATTCATCACTATGAAGTAAATCACTAACTGACCAAACATGCCTGAAGCCACTGTGGTCTCCCAATTTATGACCTGCATATTGTTCTCGATTATGTTCAGCACGATCGCCTCGCTGGTGGTGATCGGTATCCCTATCAACAGCAGGGGTGTGAGTTGTGTCAGTCCGGCCGCGTTGTTGGCCGTCTCTGCACTGACAAGGCTCTTGATGTCTCCGTTCTCGTCATAGGCGCCTTTCTTCTTCTGCCTGTTCATCTCCCTGATGTAGGCCACGTTACTGGCCAGGGTAGATGTCATGTGTGGCACCAGTCCACATAGACTGCCTATCACTGTCCCACGTATGCTGGAACCTATGTTGTTCCAGAACTCTCTCAGGTGTTGCACGAACTTGTTGTCCCACAACTTGTCCAGTGCGCTGGAGTCGGGCCTAGGACTGTTCCACTCCTTGAGGAAGATTGGGAACACGAACAGTGCCACCACCACTGGATACAGGGGCAGACCGAAGTGTAGGTAGTAGAACTTCTTGTAGTCTATCAGCCATTCGTAGTTGTACTGCATCAGTTCCTTGGAGAATCCTATGGAACTCAGGAACCAACCTATGGCGAACAGCAAGAGATTGTGATACCACTTCTGTCCGGCGTAGGTCATTATCAGGAATATCGCGACACCTATCAGTATCACAGATTGTATGTGTGTGTTGTAGAATTTTGATATGGCGTACACCCCCACAGGCAACAGCAACAACATTATGCCAGAAGCAATACCGGCGCCAAAGAAACTGCCTATGGCACTGTTGCTGATCGCGTAGTTGCCCCTGCCCGAAAGGAACATCCTGTGTCCTTCAGTGACCGCAGGTAGACTGGAAGTCTCGCCTGGCACCGCGAGGGTGGTGGCCACCACACTGCCCGTGTACTGTGCGGCTCCCGCCAGGCACATATAGAACAGCACTATCTGGAATAGATCGAAGTCCGTTATGAATGGGTAAACCAATATCAGTGTTATGACATTACCAATGCCCGGCAGTACTCCTGCCACTAGGCCAAGCAGTATACCCGCAAACATTATTATTAGATTCAAGAAAACCGGATCCATAGCGTTATTATAATGTATACATCCTAAAAGTCAATCACCGCGGCAGTGATGTTCTTGCGTCCATCTCCTAGTATGCCGCCTGTGCCTAGAAGACATGAGTTGTGTACCTTCTCGTTGAGCATTTTTATCCACTGGTAATACTCCTTGTACTTGTCATTCTCCTTCGTCCAGAACGAGAAGCGAGGTTGCTCCTGCCATGGCAACAGCCAGTCCTTGCTCTTGCTGTCGTGGAAGATGTCCAGTCCCTTGTACATGATCTCGTCGTGTACCCATTCGTTGTTGGTGGTCCACAGGTCATCATTGCCCGTGATGTTCACACGCAACCTTTCTTGTTCCGTGGCGTTGTTGTACCAGTTCCTAATCTCCTCACCCACCTTTATCATTATGTCATGTGTTTCATAGAACCTCACTGTTGGCAACCGGAAACTGATCGCTCCCAATTGGTTGACCTCCGTGTCTCCCAGGAACAGCGACCAGGTGTCCGTCAATCTGTTGTGGATCGCATTCTTCCAACCCTGGCCTGACAGTATGACTCCGTTGCCGGCCATGCGCTCTGGAACAAAGTGATCTGTGCCTATCCTACAGATGTCGTCCAACATCTCCATTGTGGTTAGACTGCACCACAGTGCGTGGTCGTGGTGTTGCTCTATGGTCTTATCGTAGCACTCGTCTATGTCAAGATACCTCACTTTGGTCTGGGGGAATCTCTCGACATATGACTCCACGTGGTGCATGTTCTCTGATATCTCAGAGTTGAACCCTGTCCTGTGTGTTGCTGGATCGCCATGCACCTGCATGGATATAAGATCTATCTGGCAGTCGGCCTGCTCGGCCGCCTTCAGTATCATAGTGCTGTCGTGTCCGCCTCCCCAACTCAGTTCTACGTAGTCATACTGTTCACGCAGACTGGAGATCCTGTCTTGATACAGTTGTGCCAGTGAAACCGCGGGTGCGGGTCCTTGCTTCGTGAATTCTGTGTATACCTTGAGATCATCGAAGTGTTCGCACTCCAGCATGGCACTGATGGCGGTCGCGTATCGCTTGCCAGTCCTCTGATCAACGATGCCTTCCGCGAATGCATTCCCGGATGTAATGGCGCCTTTGTCCATTGCTATTTGATTCTTTTTCGGCCTATTACTGTGAGTGAATCTCTCTGCACGTTCGAGTTGTTGAATGTGTGGTGCGGGAAGAACCAAGGCCACTCGTAGAAGTCGCCCATCTTCCAATCCTGTGCGATGCTCTCGCCCATTCCGAACCCTTGTCCGTATGCCCAGTCCGTGAGGAATATGACACCTATGCGAACCTCACCACTGAGGATCGGATCGTCAAGGCTGTCGTGGATTCCGGCCATCTGCCTGTGTACGTCGACGTGGCTACCGGTGTGCTCGCCCGCGGCCTGTTGAAACCTTGAGTAACGCAGTTTCTCCCAACCCATGGGTTCTAGGAAGTCCCTGAGTGCGTTGTGTACGTCCCGTGACAGTTCACGGTCACCGGTCTGGTCAACTATGGTCCTGTTGGTCTTTGTTAGGTCCTTGGTCTCGTCACAGTAGATGTTGAGTTCGTAGATGTAATTCAATCTCGGTCTGGACGTGGGCAGTTGTGGTTGCAGGCCAAATGTTCCGCCGTTGCTTATAACCGGTGGTACCTCCCAGTCGGTCATCCTCTTTTGCGTTACGCCAAACTTCTCGAATGACTTCCACACGTTGCCGTGCTTCACGTATCCTGGTTTCTTCTTGTTCTTCTCGTACAGCCTCCAAGAGTTCATCTGGCTGACGCCCCAGGGTTTGATGTTATCTTTGAGAGGTTGCAGGTCTAGATTGGTCTTGTACATTTAATTTCCTTTATTAGTGTGCCAATACCTAGTTTACTTATTCGGCCCACAGATGTCAACTTGTAAATTCACATCTGCTATTCTAACAGTTCGTGGATCCCATAGTATAGGAAGTAAACCGCCAACGCAGTGAATATCCATCTGCTGGCACGGAATATCTTGCCTATGGGTATCCGCTTGATCTGGTTGCTGAACAAGTAGCACACCACGGCCAACGCACCTATGCCGGCAACTGCGCCAACACCTATATCAATCAATGAGGTTCCGGCCACCCAGAGTCCCGAAAGGAAAGCAACGACCTCCGCACCTTCCCTGAACACCGTGAGGAACACTATGGTCGCCAGGGCCATCATGCTACCCGACATGTTGTTACTGATGTCTTTCATGTGCTGTGTGGCACCGTGACAGAACCATGCTGTCCAAAAGAGCAAGGCCGAGGCCGCCAAAGCCGTCCACGCTTCAACCAAATCGAAATCGTTCTGTATGAAATCTATTGCAAAATAACCCAACACCACGCTGGCGATCAACGCCACGACCGTACTGGCGAATACGGTGAGTTTCTGCCTGTTGGTGTTTGCCATCAGCCACGCCATCTGCACTATGAGATAGGCCTCTAGGCCTTCCCTGAACCATATGAACGTTGATGCTGTTATGCCTGTCATGTTGTTATTGTACTGCAAATAGTTAGCAATCGCAACCTAGTTGGTAAACTGAACTTGGTCTATGATACTGTTCCACAGGTCAACGTCTGACCGGTAAACGCTTTTGACCTTGTCTATCTGCTCTTGTGTCAGTGTGGGTCTGGGATAATGACTCTGATTTATAGGAACGCCAGTGACCGTGCCACCCAGTGCTTGGACGCATTCTGATGCGCTGGTCCAACATCGAACGCCCTCGGTCACGAAGTCCGTCTGTGGTCTGGTGTGCCACTCAAACCCAGTGGCCACGCCATTAATGAATTCGTCGAAACTGCCCTTGTGCTTGGTCATCTGGGCTCCGCCTTGGCTGTGTCTGTATATGCTAATGACTCTCTCCACTGGGTCTCTCAGCACCGTGTGCCATTCGTAACCTTTGACATTTCCAGGTATGTGGGTGTGATGTGGCCTTATGCTTTCGAATCCGTCGACGGATCTGCATTGTGATTCTATGAATCTGCCGGCTGTGCGTGGAATGTGTATGAATCCCTTGCGTGTAGGATGTATTACGAACACGTCTTAGTCTTTGTCGTCTTCGGCTCTGGACGTGATGATCCTGTCCGCCAGTCCGTACGCCACTGCCTCTTCCGGGGTCATGAACTTGTCACGTTCCATGTCCGCTTTCAGCGTCTCTATGTCTCGGCCAGTTGTCTTGTGGTATATCTCTGTGAGTTCCCGCTTCCAGCGTAGCAGTTCGTTGGCCCTGATCTCCACGTCAGTGGCCTGTCCTGAGGCACCGCCCAGTGGCTGGTGTATCATGTGTCGTGCGTGTGGCAACATCAGGCGTTTGCCCCGTGTACCCGCTGACGCTAGGAGTGAGCCCATCGAACACGCCTGGCCCACCACTATTGTCTGTATGTCAGACTTCACATACTGCATGGTGTCGTAGATCGCCATGCCCGCCGTTACCAGTCCGCCTGGCGAATTGATATACAACGTGATATCCTTCGAGGCATCCTGTGATTCCAGGAACAACAGTTGAGCACACAAAACGCTGGATGTGTTCTCTCCTATCGGACCTTCCAACATGATTATCCTGTCCCTGAGCAACCTACTGAAAATGTCGTAGGATCTCTCGCCCTTGGATGTCTGTTCTATCACTATTGGTGTAAGTGGCATATTGTTATAATACACTATAACCCGCGGGAGGTCAACCTTTCAAATAGGCTATTATAATGTGTTGACGTATGCCGCCAGCGAGCACGTGGCCATGAATCCTATGAAGATCCAGCAGTCCACCGCGTATCGTTCTATGGTGTCGTATCTCTTCTTGCTCATCACAGTTGCACCGGCACGATGTACTCCCGGCCGTCC